>Ga0310691_10005391_pt1 | contig 14031 bp, 13 predicted proteins | sample 176DNAGHGlowgp2_FD_203887 | JGI IMG/M metagenome (GOLD analysis project Ga0310691, IMG submission 203887) | Sheep rumen microbial communities from Palmerston North, Manawatu-Wanganui, New Zealand - 1766 DNA GHGlow gp2 (v2) (version 2) | ecosystem: Host-associated > Mammals > Digestive system >... | reverse complement strand
TCACAGTGAGGGTATTTCCACCCAAACTCATTCAACTTCAACAGGTCAAGCTCTTCCCAGAACACAGGACGCGGTGATGTACCAAGGGTGCCATCCACGATGCGGGAATGCAAAAGCACCCCGCCGGTCTCTTTGTCCCAGGTTATCTTATACATATCTTATTACTCATTATTATTATCATTCTTGTCAAGCTCCTCGAATCTCACGAGATCCTTCAGGTCTATATCAAGCAGTCGTGTTATCTTCATCAGCATCTCCAAGGGAGGCTGTGATGAATTGGTACACCACTTGGAAACAGTTGTTGGGGCACAGCCCAACTGCTTAGAAAGCCAAAGGTTGGATTTCTTCTTCTCTGCCAGTATCACCTTTAGGCGATTAAGGTCTTTGTTACTTGCCATTGTCGTTATTCGAATATTTGGCACAAAGTTACAAAATTTGTGCGAGAAGAAAGAAACATGCCCCATAAAAAATGCAAAAATAAGTGATTTTAGTGAATTTCATTCATTTTATGTACAAAAAATCGATTGGTTTATAAGAAAAATGCTTCATTACTTACAAAAAATGGTTAAACTGCGATGGGATTGGAATAAAATTTGTATATTTGCAACATGAAATAGGCTTCACGAATAATTAGTGTTTGGGTTGGGGTCATAAAGCATAAAGAATAAAGAATTTTGTCTATGTACCGAAACGGAGAATATGTCTCGTTTGAAGATTATAAAAGAGACAGAAGAGAGCCTACTGATAACGAGCAGAAGATGTTATTAGAAGAAGTTGGCGGTCTATGCCCAATAAAAGGGTGTGGTGTCAGTCTCGTTAACGAAAAGAATGGCAAGCACTATAAGGAATATGATATAGCCCATATATTCCCCCAAAGTCCAACTGATATGGAGAAAATCATCCTTGCAGATGTTGAAGTAGACGGGGAATGTTCAGAATCATTAGATAATAAAATATTGTTATGCCATAATTGCCATACGACTTATGACAAGGGGAAGACAGAGGCCAGTTATCAACAAATGCTGGAGTTGAAAAGGAGGTTGGCTAATGAACTAAAAGCTAAAAAGGTGATATCGAAAGAAACGATAGAGGAAGATATAACAAAAGCCATAGACGCTTTGATGAGTATTGACGAAAACGAACTTGAAAAAGCAGGGAAATTGGAATATAAAGCTTTAGAGGTTGCAAAGAAAGTTACGAGAGATAATATTTTACGGATGGAAATAGAAGATCGAGTAACCAGATATTTTAATTACATAAGGCAGGTCTTTAAGAATCTGGACCCAAGCGGATACAAATTCGAACTAATCTGTACAAACGTAAAGAAAATATATCTAATGCTGAAATGTCAGAGACTATCTCAGCATGAAATATATGAAAAATTGTCAGATTGGTTTTTGACTAAGACACAATCAAATCAATCTGTTTGTGAGATTATGACCGCATTCTTTGTTCAAAACTGTGACGTCTATGAAATATCCCAATAAACTATATTCTGTTGATGAAAGTGTTGTTGGTAAGATGGTTTCATTGATGGATCTTATTCCAGCCGATGGCGTTGGTATAGAGGACTTTTACTATATAGCATCCCGTAAAATGTCCGTATCTGATTTTATAGATGCGATGACATGCCTTTACATGATACATTCAATAGGAGTAACAAAAGACAATATAGTATTTAAGATATGTTAAAAGAAATAATATGTGATAAGTTGCCCAACAGACAGATAGTGTTCCATGAAGGTCTGAATGTGATTGAGGGCGATGAAAATGCAGCAAACTCAATCGGCAAGAGTTCTGCACTTTTACTTATTGATTTTGCATTTGGAGGACAAACTTATTCACAGAGGGATGATATATTAGCCCATGTAGGTGCTCATGATGTGATGATGCATTTTGTGTTTGATGGAGTTAACTATTATTTCAAGCGTAGCACATCCAATCCTAGTACTATTTTCCAATGTGACTCAAGCTACAATAAGATTGAGAGGACGTATATTATTGATGAATATAGGAAACTATTGCTCTCATTATATCATCTGCCTGGTACTTATTTGAGTTTTAGGGATATAGTTGGCCAGTTTTCTAGGATATACCAGCGGAATAATTGTGATGAAAAGGATCCTCTGAATCCTGGACATACAACGAAGCAAGAAAAAAGAGTTAGCTATCTGATAAAACTAATGAATAAGTTTCAAAAGATATCAGAACAATTTGCCATAAAGGAAGATGCTGTAAAAAGACTATCAGCATATAACAAGGCAGTAAGTGTAAAAGTTATAGACATTTTTAGTAACAAGAAAGAATATAAGGAAAATGAGAAGGAAATAGAAAAACTCAATAAAGAGGTTGATTCCATAAAAAAACAAATAGCCTATCAGACGATGACGTTGTCAAGTGAACAATTATCAAGAATCAGCATACTCAAAGGAAAATTGGCACGGGTACAAAATGAAAAATCACTTACCGCAAGTTTGATAGAAAATCTTCGTCAAAATCTTAAGGACGCGGAATCGGATTTCACTGTAGATATTGTTAAAATAAAAGAATTATTCCCAGGTGTAGAGTTAAAGAAAATAGAGGATGTCAACCAATTCCATTCGCAACTGACGAGAATTCTTTATGAGGAGATTATGCAGAGGATAGAGAAAGAGCAGAAAAAATGGGATTGGTACAACCAACAGGAAACAGAGTATATTGATAGAATTACCAAGGTTGCAGCTGAAACCAAGCCAGAGAATCTCGCTATAGATCGTTTGGTGGCGACCAAACAAACAGTGGATATGCTGATAAATGGCAAAGAAACATATGAAACCAGACAACAGTTGAGAAAAGACAAAAAGGCTGCAGAAAATCTTTATAATGAGATGGTAAGAAAGGTTCTGACTGATATCGAATTCGCACTCAACAAGGAGATGGAACATCTTAATAAGATTATACTGAATGATGACAAAAAAGCTCCAAGAATCAGTTTGGCATCAAATAGATATTCAATTTTTTGTGAGGATGATACTGGAACTGGAACAAGTTTTCGTGCTCTTGTGATATTTGACTTGGCAATCCTAAGTTTGACAGCACTACCTTTTTTGATTCATGATTCGCTATTATTTAAAAATGTAGAAGATGATGCTATTAGCGGTCTAATGTCAGTATATGAGAATGAAGAAAAACAGGTTTTTATATCAATAGATAAAGTTCCTTCATATCATCAGGATGTACAGGATGTAGTAGGTAGGAAACGTGTACTGAAATTGTCATACGACCAGCCATTGTATGGTTATTCATGGAATAGATAAAAAGGCACATAAGTGAACAAGTCAGTACGATAGAACAAAGAAATATAGTGATGTATTTTTAGGCCGAATTATTTGTATTACCTTTGCACTCGAAGAAGAGCGTTCTTTGGAAGCTAAGCAAAGTGAGAAAGAATAAAGAACTCAGCTCGTTTCTATACCGTTACCTACAGTCTGTCATAACCGTTTTCAGCTTCTTGCACATTGACCAGTAATTCATTTTGTCGAACAACAGTTTGTCTTCCTGCAAGTGCTTGTAGCGGTCGATAATCTGCAAAGGTACATCCATCAGTTTCACTTGGAAGGAAATGTTGGATAACGAAAAAAATCAGCCCCATTCGCAGCAATGACGAGTGGGGCTGAGTCTACGGGCTATGCCGTCTGTAGGTTCTTGAACGACGCGTTGAGCTTATTGCCGAGCATTGTCAGGTCGTTGTCAAGTTTCTGGCTTGTGATTTTGGCATAAATCTGGGTGGTCACGATATTGGTGTGTCCCAATACTCGGCTCACACTTTCGATGGGCATACCCTTTGAAAGTGCCAAGGTTGCGAATGAGTGTCTTCCACAATGGTAGGAGATGTTTTTCTCAATGCCGCAGGTGGTCATCACCGTTTTCAGCTTCTTGCACATCGACCAGTAGTTCATCTTGCCGAACACCAGCTTGTCTTCCTGTAGGTGTTTGTAGCGGTCAATGATCTGCAAGGGTACGTCCATCAGCTTCACTTGGAAGGGGATGTTGGTCTTGTGACGTTTGCTGATAATCCACTTGTCACCGTTGATGTCCACGATGTTGTCCGTGGTCAGGTTCTTCACGTCGATGAACGAGAGGGCAGTGAAGCATACGAATACAAAAATGTCACGCACGAAGGCTAGATTGTCATCCTCGAACTCATGGGTTACGACTGCTTTCAGTTCCTCCTCGGTCAGAAACTCCCTTTCCTTGCAGTTGGGGCTAATGTGGAACTGCGCAAACGGGTTACGGGGAATCTTGCCGTTGTAGTGCGCCCTCATCACGACACCTTTCAACCACATACAACGTTGCCAAATAGTTCCGTTAGCCAGTCCTCGGTCTGTACTGAGGTAGGCGGCGAAATCTTTGATGAACTCTGGTGTCAGTTCCAGCATCGACATATCCGTGCGACGATAGTGCGACTGGATGAACTCTGCCACATCCTTTCTTGAACGCTCCATAGCCCAAAGCGTGCTTGCAGCCCTGTCCTTGCCCACACGCTTCTTCTGGTTTGCAATATCCTTGTCAAAAGCACTCAACAACGTTTCGTACTCGCTGCCAAATCCCTGATAAGAGTTGCGCACCATCTCAGCCGTCACGAAAGCCTCGCGATCAGAAAGATGCTGATAATGTTTGATAATCTGCGCCTTGATATTATCCAGTTCGCGGTTAATCTGCAATGCCTCCTTGCTGCGGCCCTTGGCACAATTGCCTTTCACGTCCCACATGTCAAGCGGGATCGTCATCTTGCAACTAAACTGGCTTTGGGTTCCGTTAATCGTTACCCTGCCCATCACTGGCACCACACCATTCTTCTCCTTACTCTTGTTCACATAGAACAGAATATTAAAAGTACTTCTCATGTTTCTTACTCCTTTTTTAATTTTGGCTGCAAAACTACTATCTTTTTAGGCATCTATCGCTATGCAAAATGTAGCAGTTTGCGGAATAAGAAACTTGTGAAGAAGGGGCGGTGAAAGATGCACCATTTTGCCCCGATTTGCGTTGTCGTTTTAGGAAGTTTTACCCTCCTCAGAAACCCGTTTTCTGGGTTACGAATTAGAAACCTAACTCCTTCACCAATCCTCCCCATTTTGCTTTTTGCCCCAAGTTAAACTTCCCTGTTCTTCCCCGTCTTGCCTTTATTTTAGGCCGAACTGCGTTAATCTTCCAAAATCGCTTCGCTTTTACAAGCTTTTTTCGTAACTTTGCAGCCAGAATCACAAAAACAATTATGAACAGACATAGGATTGTAACCTTTGGAGAGCTACTTCTCCGTTTCTCAAAGCCAGGTCAGCTAAGACTGACGCAGGGAGATATGTTTACCAGCAAGTATGGCGGCAGCGAGGCAAATGTGGCAGTATCGCTGGCTACTCAGGGCGAGGAGGTGACCTATATCACCCGTTTGCCAGACACTCCTGTGGGCCATGCCGGAGCAATGAACCTGGCACAACTTGGTGTTGACACCAGCCGTGTGCTCTACGGCGGACAGCGTATAGGCACCTATTACTTCGAGCCACCAGCAGGTATGCGTGCTGCAAAGGTGATTTATGACCGTTCGGGCTCTGCCTATTATGACCTCAAGCCTGGTATGATTCCCTGGCGTGAGATACTCAAGGACTGTGCCTATTTCCATGTATCGGGTATCACGGCAGCTATCTCTCAACAGGCAGCAGAGGCTACCTTCGAGGCTCTCGACATCGCTGATGAGCTGGGAGTAACGGTTTGTTTCGATATCAACTACCGTAAGAACCTATGGAAATACGAAGGGGCTGCCCCCCGAGAGACATTGAGTCGTATGCTCTCACGCTGCGACATGATGTTTGGCGAACCATAAAGTTACGAAATCTGCAAAATAAGTTAAAAATCTGCAAAATCTGACCCGCAAGCCAATGAATATCATCGTGGTTTGCAGGATTTTTGTTAGTTTTGCAAAAATATCAATTCTATAATAAAAATTTAATGAAACAGACTATTTGTAAAAGTATGAAGCAGACGATAGTGAGTACCAATCGTCTGCCATTGTGCATCGCGTTTTTGAGTGTTATTATCGGTATGGGTACGCTTGCGAGCTGTACGAACTCTGACAATCCGTCTTCAGGACAGGAAACAGTAGTGGCTCCCTCCCATCTGAAGCATGGTATATGGACGGAGTTTGACGAAGCTCTTGTAACCTCAGGCAAGTACACCGAAGAACAGCTGGCAGCAATGCCGTCTGTCGCCATGTGGATTGAAGGCGACAAGGGCTACTTCTTCACCTACACGGCAGAGGACATCAGCGAAACTGTGGAGGGAAAGATCACCTACGACAACACCAAGGGCACAGGCATCATCGCCTTCCCCACCATCAAAGACAGTCCGGTCTCAGGCCAGATCGTCAACTTCACCATGACCTCTGACGAGACGATGCAGTTCGAGTTTACCTACGAAGGCGTGAAAACCACCGGCACCTGCGCATGGCTCTGCGAAAACCTGGACAACTGGGACACGGAAATCACCGATGAAGACTGGAAGGAGCAGATGGCCTACTATGAGCTCATAGCAGAAGATGCAGGCCCCGACGCAAGCATCGACTGGAGTGGCTCTGAAGTCGTAACAGTGGATGATGTGGACGATGAGGGCAATATAGTGAAAAAAGTAGTGACGGTGACGGATCTCGACAAGCCGCTGGTGTGGGACGAAGACGCTATGGAACCGGCCAAGACCAGGGCTATCGGCATTGGCACAGTCATCAGCATGGGCTTGAAAGTGTTTAGCTCCCTCTTTTCGGAAGACCCCTATGAGAAGATTAACGCCAAGCTCGATGCCGCTCTCGGGAAACTTGACCAGGCGCTGGCAAACCAGCAGCAGATGATGGCGCAGCTCGGCGAGATAAACGCCCGCCTCATCGCCATCGCCCAAATGATGAAAAAGCAGGAGGCCGTGAACATCTTCAACAACCGCACCCAGACTTACTACAACCCGCTGAAGGTGCGCAACACCGCCTACTTCGACCCTGCCTTCAAGCTCTATAACGACAACAAGAGCGACCTGAGCCAGGTGCAGTCGAAGTTAGGCGAATATGCCAAGACGTGGGTGGGCAACAACGAGGAGTACATCACCCTGACATGGAATTATATTGAGTACCTCAAATCAGTGCAACATTCCTCTTACGGCACGGGCATGGCCGCCATCTATGACGGTCTGACATACGAGAAGTATCCCTGGGAGCACCTTGGCACAGGCGACCGTCAGGACTACCGCGCCTATGATATGATCATGATTGCCAAGAGTCTCTTCATGATTAACCTCTATGCCGCATACGGCGGTCTGAGTGACATCAAGAAGGAAGGACTCTACAACAACTACAACAACTGCAAGCCGACGCTCAAGGAATTCTGCGAGTTTACGGTCGCTAACCCCGATGAGTTCCGTGTCTGCCAGATTCCGGGTGCCCACTTCGTGATGCACAAGGAGTTGCAGAAGTATAACTACTGTGGAAAGGACAATAAGGCTCCTGATATAAGAGATCGTAATTCTGCTTATAGACCAGAGTGGCATGAGGCTGGTTCCATTAAGATAGACAATCCCAAGTCAATGAAGGAGAAACTCATCCGTGTTTCCGAGGCTACGGCTATCTATAAGTATTATCAATCTCTCTATAACAAGGAGAGAATCTGGTGGTATGAAATGTTGGTAAAAGGTGGCGAGAAGGCAGCCGGTGCAGTCTATTCCAAGAAACCGTCAGGAGTTAGTAATAATAGGCTAGGCCTGCTGTTGTATTTACATGATCAACCACAGGATAATGGAATTGTAGAATTTGGGGGTACATCCATGCGATGGGTATGGCTGGACAGGGGATCTAGTCAACTAGTACTTATGGGAACGCGGGGTGGAAAGATTGCAAACTTTAACTGGGGTACCTATTATTCCTTTATGGAGTATTACGCAGCGATTGTAGAGAAGCGCTACTAAGCCACATTCTCCATTCCGCAACAGATAAAGTTGCTTCACAAACCGCCCGAAAGCGAACCAATGGCTTTCGGGCGGTTTCTCGTCACACAGGCACGGTGTGAGGTTTTGTATCTCTTATAGAGAATCCTAATCCCCCTGTTATTAGTTTCCCCGTCTTGCCTTTTATTTACGGTCATTCTGCGTTAATCTTCTGAAAAGTGTACGAAGTATCAGTCTTTTTTCGTAACTTTGTAAGAATTCTCAGCTTTTCTTTGATTTCTAAGATAAATCCAAGAGAATACCCGTTAATAAAGTTTAAAGGGCATTCTTTTTTCTTCTTTGTTGACAAAATCCACTAATTATGCTGTAACGGAAGACCTTGTTTTCGTTACAATCGGTGCGCGGTTCATCTATCACCTTTACTGGCTCTTTACTAGATTTCTACCTGGAGCAACCGCATATACTCACCTCCAGACTCTCGGGACAGGTCGGCACGCGCCTGCCGTAGTTCACTGGCGGCAGTATGTAAAAGCGTTATATCGTCGTAAACTGCCTGTAGGTATGCTTCTGCTTGACTACAGCAAACATCCTCAGCACAAGCTTAAACTTTACAGCGTTCATAGCCTTGCGGACGGTATCCGCATCATCTTTCCCGTTACATTTCCTTTCATAAAACCGCTTGAGTTCGACATCGTGTACGACAGCAATCTTGGCAGCCTGCGAGATGTCGGCTTTCGCCGTCAGGTCGCAGTGCTTGCGTGGCTTTGGCTTCCACCTCACAGTAGTGCCCGATGTCTTCGTGTGAGGGGCGACACCAATGTACGAAGCATAGTCCCTTGCTGTCTTAAACACGGTAAAGTTCTGAGTGATGACGATGGCGTTGACGGCATTGACGAAGCCGATACCCTTGATAGAGTCGAGGTAGAGGTAGTTCTCCATGAGCGACTTGTCATTCTGGATGATGTCGCATATCTTCTCCTCAATTGCATCAATCTGCTTGTCGAGCATTTCAATCATCTTGTCCAGGCGTTTCGCCTCTTCCTTGCCTACGACCAGTTTGCGGTTCAGGTAGCACACCCTGTCCTCGACATAGAACTTACGCTCCTTATGCAGTTCGCGTAGTTTCTCCATCGTCTTGTCTGGCACACGGCTCAGTTTGACGGTGTCCTTGAAACGGTAGAGGTAGTCGGCAATCTTTGCAGCATCCAGACGATCGTTCTTCTCGCGGGGCTGAATGGGATAGTGCTTGATGACTGCGGGCTCCAGCATCGTGTACTTGTAGCCCTTCTTGTCAAGGAAGTGCTGCAGGCCGTCAGAATAGAAGCCCGTGTGCTCCATTCCGTAGGTGCATGTGGAAGCGTCCACATCGTGTTCCTTGAGCCATCTGAGCAGCTCGCGGTAACCGGGTTTATCATTACTCACCTGAGTATGGAAATACCCCTTCAGGTCGCTGTTTTCAACGAAAATGGCCACGTCGAGCCATTTTTTCGACACGTCAATGCCTACATACCAATTTTTCTTCATAACTTTGCAGCGCGTTTAAGCGAGGTACAGGCCGAAGATGGCTGGTTTTAAGGCAGCATCCTTTAAAAGGACTCCGACCGCTCGGGGCGACCTATATTTCTAAATTGCCATGCCAGCGTCTGAAGGAGGGGCAGACCTAATCACGGAAAGGGCTTTGTCTAAGCTTTATATGGTTCACCGTCCCCTCCCGGCTTCACCTCTTATCGTACTCGGGTGCAAAGGTACAGTAAATCTTTGAAAGAGATTAGAAAAATGGGGATAGGACTAAAACAAAGGATGGTTCATTGCCAAATAAAGGCATAGTTCACTCGCCCCAAAATCATCACAAGCAATTCTATCATATAATGTAATCATAGAAAAAGCCGCGCTAAAGCAAAGAGAGGACCTCTTCCACGCCAAAGGATAGTTCAAAAGCCATTGTCCTATCGCCTATAGCCTTTTGTGTTAACGTACGGTGTTCCACGTTTAACTACGGCAAACATCCTGAGCACAATCTTGAATTTAATTGCATTGAGAATCGTCCCAGCGTGTTTTCCTTCTGCTTTCTTTCGTAACCAATATTCCTTAAGTTCAGAATCATGTGACATGGCAGATAAGACGCTTATGGATAAATCTGCCTTAGCTTGCCTGAAGCCCTGTTTCGACACCCTCGTTGCCCCTCTGACGCTCGTTCCCGACTCATGGGGGAACGGTGCTATGGCTATATAGCTGGCGTACTTCCTCGGGCTGGCAAAGACCGTGAAATTCTCCGTCAGCACGATGGTAGTGACTGCAACGACGATACCGACACCCACGATGCTCGTCAGCAGGTCGTAGTTCCGTTTGATTGTCAGGTCGCTGTCAATGATTTCCTTCATCTCGGCATCAGTCTGTTTGATATTGGCATTAAGATTCTTTACTTCATCTTCCTTCCTTATGCGGGAGCCCACGGAGTCATATACGGATATGTCATGCAGTTGCTGCTTGTACAATACCGACTGCTTCACATATTGTCTGCGCTCTGCAAGAAGTCGCTTCAGCTTGAAATAGGCAGCTGACGGCAGTCTGGAAGGTTCCATGCTCTCATGGAACAACGAGCAGTATATGGCGATGCGGAAGGCATCCGCCTTGTCATTCTTTGTCTGCCTGATGCCCTTGATGCTCTGTGGCGGAGCAAAGTGACGCATGCGCTTAGGATCCACCACATAGTAGGTAATACCCTCCTGCTCCAGCCAGGAACGGAAATCATGGGTGTAGAGTCCCGTAGCTTCCATGCAAATGCGTAGTTGCTTCTTCTCCACTTTTTTCAGACGCAGCCACTTCCTCAGTTCCTTGTAGCCAGAACTGTTGTTGTCTACCTTAATGTGCCCTTCGTTCCAGTCCACCTTACCACGAAACAAAGCAACGTCCAATGTCTTCTTCGAGACATCAACACCGATACATTCAAATTCATCTTTTCTCATATCTTCTTAGTTTTACAATCTCAAAGATGGAAACTAAGAAAATCTCTGTTATGAAAACTCAAACCTCGTGAAGATCTACTTTACATAAAATCATAGTTCGATTCATCTCATCTCTTGACAGGTATAACACGCCGTATGGTTCTTCTCTATGGGCATTTCTGTTTCACCAGCCTTAAGAGATATTAAGAGTTCTTGCTCTCTTAGTTTCCGACTGCAAAACTAAAGGTATAAAGGCAGTCTGGGGGATTGAGGAAAAATAGGGTTACGAATTGGCAACCGTACTCAATTCCACATTCTGCTATAAACTGCATCAAAGAACACCTGACGCTGAGCCAGCAACCATTTATGACTCATCATCGAGTGCAAAGGTAATCATTTCTTTGGATACAACCAAATGTTATGCTACTTTTTTATGAGTTTTGTATTTTTCATAGATGTATAAGGCATTCGATAGAGTGAAGCGAACAGATGGAACATAATACCCTTCCGTCCACTTCATTCCCCTGCCGATGCAAAGGTAGCACGGGCTTTATACGAAACGGACGATACTTGCATGGAAAATCTTCCTCACAGTAGGCTGTGAGCGTATTTTCCACACGAGTCCCGTCCGTTTCAAGCCCATGCTCTTTTCCACGCATCAGCAGAGGGGATGAACGACGGACGGAATAGCACATCATAAAAAACAGAAAGACGGAGACACTGATTGATTTCAGTTTCCCGTCTTTCTGCTTCTACTCCCATTGAGAAGGGGAATCACTCTGGCTGGAATATCACTTGTCCGTTATCCGATAGGCAGGGTGATAGCATTTTTCCAATAGTTCTTCCAAATCCCGCTCACGATAGAGCACCTTGCCACCCAACAGGATATAAGGCATGATGCCGTCGTTACGATACTCCTGCAATGTCCGTCGGCTGACCTTCAGGATCTCCGACACCTCTCTGTCTGTGAGGTAACGCTCTCCGTCAAGCATTGGACGATAATTGCCGGTAACCTTCTTGTAAAGCGCAAGTACTTCTTTCATGCTATCCAGCACATTCTTTACTCCCACATTATGCGGCATGATCAGTTCGTTCATAGGCACTGCGCTTTAAGTTCATACACTGAGATTTCTTCCTGTCCTCTACTACGGTGAGAATCTTCTTCACGTCCTCCGGCTTGTAGTAAACCTTGTGGTTGATTTGGGAGAAGGCCAACGTTCCGTTGTCACGGAGTGTCTGTAATGTTCTCGGACTGATGTTCAGTATCTGGCACACGTCCTGGTTGTCGAGCCATTCGCCCAACTTTTTGTCGTTTCCTCTGCTGGCCATCGCCTTCATCTGTGCGACGAAGCTGTTGAAGCTCGTCAGCAGCTCCTCGTAGGTGCTGCGTTCAATTGATATAACTTCCATAGTCTGTATAATTTTTGTGTTGATTTATTAATTTGGCGGCAAAGGTAACACATCTGGACGAGACTGGCCGTATGAGAAAATTATATTTAAAAATTTAACATTTGAGGATACCCGACTCAAAAACGCCAACCTCAACCTGATGTCAGCAGGTGTTCTTATATATAATAATGTAGTTGGTACTATTTCATATATAGACTTTGATTTTGAAACAGAGAATAGTCAGATGACAACTATGATTGATGGTAATGGAATGTGGATTTTTGGGCTGAAGACACTACTGCCAATGCCTCACAAGTTCCTTTTGTCCTCATACTGTTTTGGATAGTGTTAAAAAATGAATTATAATTTTCACAGGCACCCTGTCTGAATGCTTTGATATACCTTTGTGCCCAGTTTCCCGATTGTAACAAATCGAAATAAGGTTGGCAGTAGCCATCCGACAGCCACAAAAGTAAACAACAAACTAAACTAGAAGAAATATGGTACAACAAAAAAACGTCCGAAAGGACAGCCGCCTGCAAAGGCAGATTGAAGAACTCCAGAAGCGCATGGACGCTGTGGAGGACATCCTTGATAATGCCAAGGAAGTATTATCAGTGGAAGAGGCAGCCTGCTTCATGGACATAGCCCGCAGTTCACTCTACAAAATGACATCCGACAGGAGCATCCCTTTCTATCGGCCAAACGGTAAGATGATCTACTTCGAGAAAGCGGACATTCTGGAATGGATAAGGAAAAACCGCGTAATGTCTGTCATGTACGATGAGGATAAAGGACAAGAACCAGAATCCCGTTCAGGTGAACAGCACGGTAAATCTTCAAAACATAGCTGAGTAAATTGAAAATAGCATAAACATGAAAAAGGAAACTTATTATTGTCTCGTCCTATCTGAGAGTCAGGCGAGATTTCTTGCAACAAGCAAGTACGGCATCGACCGAATGAAAGCCCTGATGTCACTCGTTGAACATGCAGCGACAGCTGAACATGATTATGAGCAGAAGGGATTCACAACCACTGTACATATCGGTCAACTTGTCATGTCCGAGGTTGAACTATCCCGTCTGTGGAAGTGTGACCGTAAGACAGTTTCCAGAGTTCTCGACACAATGAACGAGTTGGGGATTGTCTCAACTATGCAGAACAACCGCACTAGCATTCATACCCTGCTGTGCGTCTCTGCCTGGTATATCAACGGGCAGATGATTGTCAATCCCTACTATATTCCGATGAAAGATCGTTTCCCAGAGGGTAATTCCGCACCCGTCAATGTACCTGCTAATGCCAATGGCAATGCAGCTGGTACGTCAGAGGAACCTACACCGTCAGAACTGTTGCCAACTGATGTGCAAGATGGGAATATCCCCAACCAACAGCAACCTGTGACTCCGCACTCTATGTCCCAGCAGCCTTCACATCAAGGGCAAACGTCCATGAAGACGCAAGAGCCAACAAGCAACGGAACTGACCAGTCTGATGACCGACTGCCTCCTGTTCCGCAATACCACACTATTAGTGACAAGGTGATAGACGAACTAAACGAGATTCCCAAGTAAGACGAAACCGTCAGTTTATGCGTAACAGGCACAGTGCCGGAAGCATTGTGGAATGTCGTACACAACGAAACGTTCCATATTGCAAGAAGTTCCAATGTCGTACAAAAAGGGCGCACCCTTTTGTACTTCCGTTTGGATTCTTGAACGCTCGCAAGCTCGCATTGGG
>Ga0310691_10005390_pt1 | contig 14034 bp, 20 predicted proteins | sample 176DNAGHGlowgp2_FD_203887 | JGI IMG/M metagenome (GOLD analysis project Ga0310691, IMG submission 203887) | Sheep rumen microbial communities from Palmerston North, Manawatu-Wanganui, New Zealand - 1766 DNA GHGlow gp2 (v2) (version 2) | ecosystem: Host-associated > Mammals > Digestive system >... | reverse complement strand
GCAACGGTAGGAAATCGATTACCCATTCATCGCCGACGAAATTGATATGGATGTCATATAAATCCTGCATATCAGGATTCAGTTTATAGAACGAATCGATTATCTTCTCGGATAACTGATTGAATTCCTTTGTTGTCAGCATAGTCGTATGTAAGAGTTTCATAAGCAGTGAGCCTTATAAGGTGGCTATGTCCGGGTGTACTTCTTCTACGATGTCGTAATTCTTTGTAAGCTGGTCCGGAGAAAAGATTATGCAGTAATCCGTCTTCCGTTTAGCTTTGCAAATATACACGACTTGATTGCGTTCATTTGCAAACTTTTGAGCATTGTGTTTTACAATTTCATAGAACCGAGCCATATATTATTCAGTGTAGTCGCTGTAATCGGGGTCATCAATAGCTTCGTAATAACGATAACCGGTATCGAAATCTACATCAGAATCGCCTTCACCGTTAAGAAGAAACTCATAGCCCTGTTCGACATAGCACTCATCGAGATTGACTGATTCAATACCGCCGATTTTGATACCCTCGGAAATTAAGGTCTTTAATTCAGCGATGGCATCGTCCTCATCATCCATAGTTTCATGGATTTCGCCATTGTAGATAATATCGTACACTTTGTTATCACCTACTATAGCGCGGTCTAAATAGTCCACGATAAACTTATCAGGAATATTCAAGTCATAAGTATCATAACTATCGGTTTCAATAGTGAAGTTTCCGTCAAATGTAGCATGTGACCAGCCGGCTCCGATAGTATCGGACTCACCAGTTATATTGAAATAGCTGGAAGAGAAAAATGACTTGAAATAATCAGGATTCAGGTCAGATATTTCGAGAGCCTGTATAAAGTCATTATCAAAGGGGCACTCGGAAATATCATCAATATCGTAATCCTGTACCATGATGGCAAAAAGCCTTTTAGCCCCTTCAGGTGTGAGCATATCGGGGTCAACATGATAACCGTTGGAATCGAACAGCTCTGCGCCTACCGAGATGCCGGTAAGAATCATTTTAACATCCTTTATAAAAGGGCATCCATCATAGTAAGATTCACCCCTTACTGAACCTACAGCATCAGCTTCGCAATCAAAATTAAAGACATTCTGCTCCTTGTCGATACTAGCTATAGAGATAGACTTAAAGTTTGAAACTTCAACATCCTCTACAAATATTTTATATCCAGCTCCAGCTCCCATAAATTATCCTCCTATCTATCACAGTTCTTTTACATCTGCGATTTCCCATAAACCCGTATCCTCATCCATCGTAAAAGCTCCGCCACCAGCATCAAGAGCAATTTCTTCTGCTTCATAGGGGTCCTCTGCTTCTACATCAAGATAACATCTACAAGTCATGTCAGCCCAAACTCTGTAAAGTGCCATAAAATTACCCTCCTATTAGTTATAGTGGTGAACGACCCAAAGTCCGAGTTCACGCTCGTTACTGTTAATAAAGCTGATTACATCGCCGTATTCGGAAATCTCTTTGGCAGAGTAGCCTAAATTCAGGAGATACCTCAAAATATCACCGGGGTCAGTAGTAATCAACTTGATGTCCGGGATAGTTGTAGAACCGTAATTGTATTCGTTCTCGGTGTCAAACAGAACATAATAATCCATTATACTTCTCCTTTATCCTCAAAATCATTTCCGATAATACCGATAGCGGAATCCAGTGTATCGGCAAGCGTATGGAGAAGATTGATAGCTTCATCCATCATACCCTCACGGCCTAAACGCTCGATACCGGTCATGACATAATCGAAATCGTCCTCAACTCTTGCCTGAAGCTCATCGGCTTCTTCGATGCGAGGGTCTTCAGGAGCCTTGTCCTCACCAGCGGCGCGAATAGTCATCATCCTATCCGGAGCAGACGACGAAGTAATGATAGTCCCTCCGATGGTATTCCTCTGACTTGCATCAACAGTAAATCTCTTTTTCATAGGTGTACCTCGTATAAAAAAAAATAACCTCTTAATATTTAATCGATTACTAAATAAATAAAAGGTTATTTTATTTCAGGCTATGCGTTAAACCGGGATTACTTGTTCAGAATTGCCGCTATCTGCGAGTAAAGGCTATAGTCAACCTTACCATAGACCATCTTCAGGATGTCCATGTTATCCGCGGTTCCAAGCAAAAGTGCCTTGAACGCTTCATAAGGGAGCTTACCATAAAGGGAATTCATAAGGGTGTCATCAACAGTAATAGTGACTGCCTTGGGGACCTCAACCGGCGGCTCAACCTCAACGGCGTTTGCAGTCGTAGGCTGTGTAGCCGCCTTTCGGTCGGCCTGCGCCTTCTTCCAAGCCTCATTAGCTTTAACAAACTCGTTCTGACCCGTCGTATAATCTACATCGAAAAGGTCACAAATCTTTACCGCAATAGCAGTGCTGGGCATAGTCTGACCTGTGAGATAGTGACAAGCTGATGTGTAATCACACTTCAGATACTCACTCAACTCCTGAAGTGTAACACCGCTCTCGGCCCTCTTCTTGCTCCAAAACGAACTTGTATAGGCTTTTGCCTTCATCTTCTTCTGTGCCATATAGATTACCTCCTGTAATATTGATGCTTATGGCTGTTGATTATGATACATTCTTAACCTTCTTTGTCTTCGGGAACTCATGTCTGACCTCGGCCCACAAAGCAGGTTTCTTACCAGTGAAATGAATCTCATGCTTCTCATTAAGACCATAAGGGTCGCCTTCGCGTGTATTCCACCCAAACTCGGTAGTGTAATGCATGATGGTGCAGTAATAAATCTCACCTTCTTCATTGTACTTATAAACGAAGTAATCCCCGTTCTTCTTCGGAGGATTCTTGGCACAGGACCGGAACTGTGAAAACTTAATCATATGACAATCTGCTCCTTACTAAATAATAATACTTTGGCGGGATTCTCCCCTGACTATTATAACGATTGTCAATTTAGTTTATTTGGCCGACCACTGCCAAGTGATAGTTCCGGAGTCATAAACTTTAGCATATCCCCGGGATTCCATGATTTGTGCTTCTGTCTGTGTAAGGTCGATAGTGTCATCATGGAAGAATTTACGGAGATTATGCTTTTGGGCATTAACACGATTGTACGCTTGATTAGTCTTCAGGCATACCCACACATAGTTCTCGGTGCTTCTGCTGACCTCCACGAATCCCAGTGTTTGATACAGACCACCCTTGGTATGCGCTCTATCAGAAAACGAGCGTACTCGGGCCGGAGAATATCTCTTCAAGAAGTATTTGAACAGCTTGGAAGCCGCCCCTACAACCGAGGTATTGAGTTTATTGCAATATCTGACCAGCTCCCAGCAGTCTGACAAATCTTCGCCGCCTATACCAAGAGTGTTACGCATCATACCGAAAGTCATCAAAGATACCAGCTCGCCGTGATAATACAGACCATATCTGTATTTGGAATGTACGCCGCCTTGTCGATGATTTCGCATAAGGAATTCATAGGCTTCTTTACCGGGAACCTCACGGACTTCACAATTACGAGCATATATGCGGTCTGTGTTGCGCCCCAACAAATTGCGTAACATAGATATAATGATTTCCTTTTTGTGGGACCACTCATATCCGAATATATGAAACAAGAATATGCCCTGCTGTTCGCACATATTAGTCTTTAGCTTATGATAGCTCGGAGCCTTCGGGTCATTGTTGTATGCACCAAACGAAGAATTGTGAGTTAAAGTAGGGTTAATCTCTATAGCAAGCTTATGGTCCGGGAGGTATATATCCAGCTCATAGGGTGCAATCATTGACCGGTCATGACGAACTATTTGTATAGTGGGGTCAATCTCCTTCAATATATCAACGATGTCGTTCTCGGCATAGGACAAAGTAAACTGTACTAAATCGGACTTACCCATCTGACTTAAATGGAATTGTATCGTAGAATCATTTACGCCCAAAGCATCGGCCAGCTCCCGATAATTAGGCTTATGGTCAAAATGGGTCTTGATATACGCTTCAGGGTCGTCTAAAAAAGATTTCCACTCATCCAGCTTTGTAGGGTCAGTCATAGCTGACTTACGATACTCCCAAGATTCATTATAATGACTAACTCCGTATCGCTTGAACATGGTATCGGCTATTTTAGCCTGTACTTCGGGAGAACTTGCCGGATTATCGTGACCATACTTATCACGACTGGTGGCCTTGATGCGTTCTGCTATTTCAGGTGAACCGGCACCTATGCCACCCCAGCGGTCTAAATTAGTCTGAATAATCTTATCCCGTATATCCGGATTCTGTTGAGCGTATTCGAACCCATACCGGGCTAAATTAGTCTGCTTGGTCTTCTTGACTGCTTCAGGATTCTGTGCCGGATAATCGTACCCGGTACGGCCCTTATAGGTTTTCGAAATCTTGTTTTTAAGCTCATCAGACTCCATCGGATTAGTTACTCCGTAATTGACATACAAAGTATCTTTAGCCTTCTGCTGGCAGTCAGGATTCTGCATAGCCCAGTCGCTACCATACTTACTGCGGTTAGTGGCTTTAGCCTTTTCGATATATTCCGGAGTCTGTGTAAAGTGTTCAGCTCCATACCGGGCCATAGTAGTATCGCGCATCTTTTGTTTGATGGATTCACTTTGAGCGGCATGCTCTACGCCATATTTCCGAAGCATAGTTTGTTTAGCCTTCTCACGGGATTCCGGATTAGTAAACGGATTGCCATTAGCAAAAGAAGCCTGTGTCTTGCACTGGGGAGAACAGGTTTTAGGTATGCTACTTATATTCATGCCGCTATGCCAGCGTATTTGAAAAGGCTTACCACATACAGAGCAATTCTTAAAATGCGTATCCGAGCATATTGCTTGGGTATTGTTTTTTGGGGTGAATTCCTTACCGCAAAGGACACAGACCTTTCGTAAACCCTGATAAGATGCTACAGATTGCTGATGAGCATATTCCTTACTACACTCTTTAGAACAGCATTTAGAATATGTCAAACTGCAAGTAGATTCGTATTGCTTGCCACATACAGCACAACTACGCATGACCGGGGCATTGCAATACTTTTGTCGAGCCGACTTGGGTACGAATTCGTTACCACATATAGGACATTGTTTAGATTTATACATACAGGCCTCCTAACTCACCACTTATATTCTAATAAGATAAATGAATAAGGTCAATATGTAATTGCCACGCTATTTGCGACCTGTTTAGTATTCATAATATTATTACAGACAAAATAAAAGTGGCCCGGATTGCTCCGAGCCACTGTTTATATCGAAGTGAAATTTAGCGAATTTATTTAGAGTTGCCAACCTTGGTCGGAAGTTGGCAACTGTTAGTTCTAATTCAAGATTAGAATGTGCCGAGAATCTTACCGGAAACGATTGTCGCGGGATTGACAATCTTTGTGCCGTACATTGTGGCAACGCCTTGCTGTACGCTTGCGTTAGCCAGTCCGATAGCATCAGTGTTAACCATAGGCATGTACTCACCATAGAGGGCAGAGTTTCTGCGGATGTCGGTTGACTTGCAGAGCATTACCCAAGTGTTTGTATCATAGTTAGGGTCAACGATGATGTCGAACTGTCCGAGCTTACCGAACTTGTAAGGTCCTACAGTGTCATCGATAGAGTCAGCTACGAAGCCATCTACCATGCCGATATAAGAAGCGGCTGTCGTACCGCAGACAATCTTGTTAGGTCTTGTGAGCCTTGTCTGCTGATAGATAGAAGCGGCGGCCTGTTCGAGCTTCAGCTTGAACATGTTGAGGTAGTCAGAAGGAACGACTGCACCGGAAAGAACAGGAGCGGCATCCCAGTTGAACTGCGGCTTGTATGTAGCGGCATCAGCTAACTGCTTGAAGCAGTTGGAGTTGATTTCTGCTGTCATCTCGGAGAAAGCGGCTTCCTTTGCCATATCACCGATGTTTGCACCCCACTCTGTAGAAGCGGCAAATGCAGAATAGATTGACCAATAGCAAGCAAGCTCATGAGCTTCAGCAATCATGTTGATTTCGTCAAGCTGGAGGTAAACCTTACCCATCTTGGCACCATAGTTGCCAGCACCGTCAGGTCCTACTGTTTCGTTGTCATACTCGTAAGTAGCAACAGCGTCACCAGTAAGCTTGGAACCGGTGAGAGCACCTGTAGCATAGTCAAGTGCAAGCTCTGCGGTAGTTGTTTCTGTACCAGCGGCATCAGCGAAGATACCGTTACCGAGGTCAACATACTTTGTTCCGCCGACTACAACAGTAACAGAACCGGGGAGGATAGGTGTGTAAGCGAAAGAACCAGCGTTAGAAGTAACCGCAACTGCTTCATTCTTAACAACCCTACCAGCAAAGTTAGGGTCGAGGCCCTGTCTGTTAACGAAGGGTGAGTTGAGGATGTCGCCAGCCTTTGTTTCGCCCTTTGTGTTTTCAGCGATTACCTTGAAGTAAGGAATCATCTGCTGACGGGACTTCATAGCAACGGAACCGAATACATCGAGAACAAGGAGCTTCTGAACGAACAGAGGAAGCATCTCGATGAACTCCGGCCTAGCCATGATGTTGTTGGTGTTTGTAGCACCCATGATGCTCATTCTTCTTGTGTTAGAAACGAGCTGATTAGCAAAGATTCTCTGCTCGGGTGTGAGCTGAACAGTAGAAGCCTTGATTCCGGAAGGGCGAGCAAGTCTTGACCTTGCGGAAGATGTGATGCTTGTACCAGCAGTAATGCTACGAGGTGCAGAATATCCGATTCTGCGGGAAGGAGTAGCGATACGGCGGCTGGCATTAACGCGTGTAGAGGGCATAACCCTTCTCGTTGTCTTCTTAATAGCCATAGTCTTTAATCTCCTATGTTATAAAAGTATAGTGTTATAGTGTTGCCAAATCATTGCCATCCAAACCATCAACAACATCTACCGGTTCACCGACAATACCCTCGTCTTCTTCTACACCAAACATGGGCATAGCGGCGATATTAGATGTGTTCGTAGCTCCCTGAATAAGGTTCTCCAGTTCGCGTACAGTTGTGGATGCCGTTACGGGCAACGCAGATACAGATGTTCCGATGGCAGTCGCATAAATATCACCATAAGCTTGCTGATACTGGTGCAACATATCCTCAAATGCTAATATCTGCGACTGTAAGTCAGCGATAGTAGCTTTTGAAGCCGATACTTCAGATTTAAGACGCTTCACTTCCTCATCACGGTTTGATGCTTCCTGTTTTGCTGTGGTACTTGCGACAACAGTTTTGTCCAACTTCCTTTGCAAATCAGAAATTGTGGCATCTCGGTCCTCAATATCTGCCGAAGAACATTCAATCTTCTGTCTATATATAAGGTTATTATTTTTAGCCGACTCTAATTCCTTAACTATTTCGGAATTTTTAGTCTTCAGAGCGGCTGTGCTTGCTTCAATTCTGTGCAGTTCTGATGTAGTAGCGTCAAGCTTATGCTGAAGTGCATCAGCATCTTTAGCCGCTACATCGTAAGAAGCAGTAATCTTATCGAGCTTGGACTTCATCAGATTATTCTGACTAGCCGTAATGCGCTTCAGACTCTTAATCTTCCTAGCGCAATCAATCTTGGTCTGACGGAGTTCCACGCGAGTAGATGCCAAGGTCCTTGATAAATGCTTGTTCTTTTCGCACTCATCCATATACATCTCGGTCATAGCTTCAAGCTTCTTGGCTGTGATGGATTCCTTTTCCTCATCGGAACATTCCGGGCACTCCTCATCCTGAACACCGATGTCCTGCTTCTTGGCTTCGAGTTTCTTATACTCGGCGGAATGAGGATTAAGGTTGGCCTGAATCTCATCAATAGCTGTAGAAGATGTGATGTACTGGAGGTTAGTATCGATAGCGGCCTTAATCTTCTTATACTTCGGGTCAGAAGCGGCGGCAATCTCAATAAAATCAGGAACCGCATCAGTATAAGCCGGGAACGATACGAGGTCGAAGCCTCTGAAGATGAAGGTATCGGGGTCAACATTACCCTGTGCATCAACATCACCGGCACCACGGATGGAAATACCAAACTGTACGCCAGCATCGATAAATGACTTAACGACTCTACCGACCGGAGTATCAATCAGGTCGAAGGTGCCGTAGATTTCGTCATTATCCTTAATCTCCATATCGGTCATTACGATACAAGCATCCTTGAAGTTCTGACAATTAGGGTCTTCGGGATGGCCAAGGAATCCGATATAATAACGGTGCTCCATAGCATCCTTATATTCTTCGGAATCGATTAACTTCTCAAACAGCTCCCTGTCGAGCTTCATGTCGTTATTGTTGACAACAGCGGCATCACAGCACTTACCTGTAAAAGTGCCTAAAATCGTATTCTCGCTCTTTACTGCGGTATTCGATTTGATTTTTCTCTTTGCCATGTCTGTAGTTCCTCCGAAACTTCCTTTATTTGGGCTTTATTACAATATAAAAGGTTATAAAAATAATAAGGGTAGGCATCTCTGCCTACCCAAATATATTTCTCTCACAAAACTTGTTATCAAATAAAATCGCTCATGCTCATGCCCGGAGCGTTCCAAGGACTTGACGGGCTGTAGTCACCGCGAGTAGCTGATGGAGTATAATCATCTTCGTCATCTTCATACCAGTATTTATCCCAAATAGGCGGATACTTCTCACTGGAACTCTCATAAGGATAGTTAAAAGCACTAGTTGAATAGAACTTGGAATTAGGATGATTCTTCATATAGGCAAACTCGGTGCCATTGTCGTCTGTTCCTATGACATATGACTCGGTGACTCTTTTGAACTTACCCTCGTCTTCAGTAATCCACTTTTCCTGAATCTTGCAGGTGTTACCGTTGCGGCTGACGACAGTAAAATCATGGCCGTCAATGTCCCAAAACATCCCGACTTGGATGGTCTTATCCGGAGTAATCTCTGTAGCTCTAATGTATCTTTTCATAACTTACTCCTTATAGATAATAACGGCTCTAATTCTGCCCAAGTAGGAATCTTATCAAAGACTTCCGGTTTGATTTCAGCCATTTTATAACGGCCGTGATTATTTTTTACTTCACCGGTGACTTTAAGAATAGGTGAAAGATATTTAATACCCTTGCTGTCAATGAAACCCTGTAAAAAGATTTCATTAGGTTCGAGGGAGTAAGCCGGGAGATTGATGGAAACATCGCCCCAAAACTCGCCGTTTGTCATATCCCACATCAATAAAGCTGTGCCGCCGCCGTAGTTATACTGTTCTTTATATACGGCACAAAGATTATCTCCCCACATAATTGTAACGGGAGGTTCGCCTATAGCGTTACTGGATTTGATGTACTTCTTCATAAGGAGGTTCCTCACTTTCCTCCGATGTCCTTGCCAAGCAGTTTGCTTGTAAGTCTTACCATGCCACCGACAAGAAGGGTCTTCAGAGCTTCCTTAATGATGCCGCCTTCAACAACCTCATCTTCACCTATCTCGGAATACTCGACATCATCGAGTTCTTCATAGGTGTTTTCGTTAATCTCGGATACCTCATCCACTACTTCAGGCTCAACTTCGACATCCTCGGCATCACTCTTGTTAATGGAATAAGTAGATTCTCCGATAGTAATGGTAATTGTGTTACCATCTTCATTTACAATAATGTCCTTATCAGACAATTCCTCAATCTGCTGAAGGAAATCTAACAAGCTTGCTGTTGTAAACAGGATTTCATTGTTGTCCATTGTATATCACCTTCTTAATATCAATCATCGCAAACAAAATTTACTGTGTAGAATACGACTTCCTTGCCGGTATTAACCGCCTTATCAAGTAATTCCTGCTCAATATTGTACTGCTGTTCTTGTTCGAGTTCATAATTACCATTAGCGGTATAGGGTTTAGTGAACTCTAATGTAGTACCATCATCAAATTCAGCGATAGCTTCCCAGTGAGCTGATGAACATGTAGGTTCGTCAAAAAATTCACTGCTTTTTACATACCTCTTCATAAGCTTCCGTATCTCCTTATATGTAAATCTCGTTATCCGTATCGATAGTATTCAGTATGATATTGACGCAATCCATGACGGCAATAAAATCACCTTCATTATTGATTTCAGTATTCCGGAATAATACGCCGTCAAACTGGAATTTAAGAGATATATCATCGCCTACAGCATCAACATGTACTAAATAGTGTATAAGTATAGATGCTTCCCCGGAATCAAGAAACAGGGGTACAGAGTATTCGTAATCATCAGACGGCTCAACCGCATATTCTAATATGTCATTAGAAACGCGGATTTGCTTGATAATATCTTCAATAGCGTTTGTAACTATCCTGTCTAATTCGTACTCGTTCATGGAGTTTACCTGCTTCTAAATATAATTATTGTTGGCGGAAATTATCACCATAAAGGTCTTTCAGGATACTTCTCCCTGTACTCTCCCCATGCTTTACGCGACTTATCGATTGTTTCATCTGCGGATTCATAGATACGGCTGGTTTTAACTATCTCTCCGGCATTATCATCATACCCATTGTCTTCTAACTCAACGAGAGCTTTGCCATCCTCAAACCCGATTATTGTTCCCCAACCGCTCGGGTAATCATCGCAATATACATAATCACCTATCTTCCATGTGGAAGATACTGAAGCATCTCCCGAGTTTGTTCTTACATAATTTGAAGGATACTTCGTAAATCTCTTTTTCATGGGGTTTATTCTCCTTTATATAATTACTCTCCACTTAAAACGGCCAGCTCGTCATGAGCATCACCATCTAACTGCCAGTCCTTATAACTGCCTACATAGTAAAAGCCATCAGCTACTTCGACAGCTTCGTTATGATGGCACATACCTTCTAATGCACCGAGGATAGTGTAAAGGTCAAAATCCATCGCTTGTGATTCTGCACCAAACTTCAGCTCGTAGCCATGACATCTTTCCGGATAGGTTTCTTGAAGAACTTTAGCGATGCCGCCCAAGCTATACTTCTTACCCTCGTCAGCCATACGCTTCGAGATAATCCATCCCGGGAACATATCGGAAATTAAATCACCGATAAGCTCGCGCTCATCTTTTCCAAAATACCAGTCCCATGCGGATTTAATGTATCTTTTCATGCCGTAACCTCGGATTAACCTGCGTAGATATAGCTAATGTGGCTGTAGAAGTTGGTATCGAAATAATCGACCATGCTGTTGCTGTCATCATAGTTAAATGATTCAGCCAAGTCATGAACATACTTCAGCGGGGCATCGTTGAGAAGCGGAATAGGCTCCCAGCCATAATTGATTGTGTTGTACTCATGATTTGTATAACGCTGAAGTGTTTGGTCATAATACAGGGAGAATATTTCTCTGCGTTCATCCTCGGGCATATCGGTGATGTCATCGACTGCATAATCATGCCAACGACCATCAGCATCATAAATACCTACGCCCCTGTAACCCTTGAAATACTGATAAGGGTTATATAAGCAGTTCTTAACAAACTCATCCTTGGGCATAAGGTCTGATTGAGGAATAGTAATCTTGATGTATAAGCTCTGACCCATGGAATACTTATCAGTTCTTGCACTAATCTTGTACCCCGGGAACTTCTTTTTGAACTGGGACTTGATAATCTTGGCTATCTCAACGATACCGAGATTATAGTCAAGGTTCTTACCCTTCCAACCGACAGCCCCCATGTAGCCATCAAAAGTTTCACCGCCGGGTTCGTATTCAGTATTCGCCCTAATCAGTCTTTTCATAATGCTTACTCCTATGAATGAAATGAAATATATTCTTTATAATTAAATATAAGGTTATTCAGTTTCAGCTTTGTTACGCTCTTGGTCGAGGTTGTTATTGACGACATCATCAAACCATCTGCCACCTATCATGAACCTTGGCATAACGATTCCCTGATAGTTGTCCAAATCAGACAGCTTGATGCAAAGAATATGGAGGTCATCGGGGTATGCGTTGCTTCCGGTCAAGCCGTAATGCTCGTTCATGAGCTTGCCGGATATTACATAGAAGTCCTGTTTAAGCATGTGGCAGTTGTACGAACCCATCCACCTGACGAGAAAATAAAGGTTGTCGTCGGAAAGTGTGGTGCCTTCAAAGGTCAAAGCACTATCATCATAAAGAGCCTGAAGGTCGTCTTCTGTGCAAGGAATAATGTTGAACATAAATAAAAATACTCTCCTTTTATTTCGTTGTTACTTATATTAACGATTGGAGAGTATTTTTGTTATTAGACTAATTCCCAAACATCTTCAGGATATTGAGAAGGATACAGATACCTTAATCCGTTCAACTGTTCAAGGCCACCAAGCTGAAGCTTCCATACAACCTGAACTACCTGATTTATGCCAACACGGAGGATACTCTTTTGAACCATCTTGCGATGCTCGGGGTCGTTCATGTCCTTCCATGATTCTGTTTTGTAAACTACCATGATAACGGCATCTTCTTCCGGAGCGTTCCAAAAGACTACCGCGTTTGTTGCTGTATCAAGATAGTATTCGGTATCAGGCAAAGCTTCGGAATTGACAGTGACCAGTGAAATCGATAAGGACTTCTGCGCAAACTCGAAGGATGTTTTAGTGCCATCACCAGTAAAAGATTCCTGTACTTCAACATCCGTAACATTATCATCAGCAGGAAGAATCCTATATCCTGCCAGCAGTCCGTTGTCGCCGCTATCGTTATAAGTGGGCTTGGACCAAAGACCAGCTTCAGTGATATAGATATAATCCCTGTCACCTCTATAATCCTTCAAAGCACCTGTAGATACCATAGCGGAAAAGACGACATCAAGAGTATTCGGGACCTCACTCTGAATTTCAGGAACCATATTACGATATGAAATCTTGGAACGAAGAGTGAGCGGTACGATGTTGTTATAAGCATCTACCTTGGCTTTAATCAGCTCGCAGTTAGCGGCATCCTTGCTATCGACCATGTAGATGATAGCAATACGGCTACCGGCCGGGACTTCCGCCGTAATCTTGATAGCGAATCCTTCATCGTCAGCCGGGACTAACTCATACTCCCTGACCGAGATTACTGACCTGACTACGGATGTATCATGACTGTCCTGATTGATTACCGGGACGGGCTGTGTTTCCGTAGGCGGATAGACGGTAACGGAAATGATGCTGTCCTTAACAGAATCCAGCGGAGTCTGACTTAACGGATAAAGATTGCTGGCATCAGCATCATAGAAGTCCTGTGTCAAAGCGTTAGGCTTCAGAGAATAAGGATAGCCTAAACCGAACCACTCACGGTCATTGTTAGAGTTATCGTCGTAACCATCAGCTCCAAATCCCGGAGTCTGATTCACATACTCGGAAAATCTTAATTCTGCATTAAGTCGCTTCTCATCATCAGAAGCATTATCGGGAGCAACCGGAGTATAACCTAAAGCTTTGGGGACGATATATTCGACATCACCCTCGGTAAGCGTTTCGGATTCCTGCGAAGTCAGACCCATTGTGCCTAATGAGATGTACTGGGGGACCCACATAGATAAGGTATCTTGTCCTTGATTAAGCACACCATCTCCCATGAGGTAGTGTGCGATACCAGTAAGCAAAGAGTTAGTAGCCGCATTGTGTCCGACATGTTCTTGAACTACTTTACCAGTAGGTTCGTCAATAACACGAATAGTAACATTCTGCTTTACATCAAGTCTTTTTAATATGTCTAATGGGTTTATATTTGACATTTTATCTTCTCGTATTTATTGCTTTTACATAATAAGGTATGCCGTCAGCTTGCTTCTGCATACAATACATATCTAACCAACCCTGCGTTATGTATGCAAATTGTATAGTGGCACTTTGCGGTTCGTATCCGAAAATATCAGCAAGTTGATATGCAATACCTCTTGCTTCTTCTTTTGAATCTGCGATTACATATACAGTTTGCAAGGGAACAAGCTCGTACATTTTTCTATAGAAATCTATTGCGTAGATATTATCATAATGATTATCACTATTTGCCTTAACATACCCACTCGGATATTTAGTAAACCGTCTTTTCATAATAATCCCCATTAAATTAAACTTTGTATTGACTTGGTACTTTATTAAACGAATACTTTTT
>Ga0310691_10005389_pt1 | contig 14037 bp, 12 predicted proteins | sample 176DNAGHGlowgp2_FD_203887 | JGI IMG/M metagenome (GOLD analysis project Ga0310691, IMG submission 203887) | Sheep rumen microbial communities from Palmerston North, Manawatu-Wanganui, New Zealand - 1766 DNA GHGlow gp2 (v2) (version 2) | ecosystem: Host-associated > Mammals > Digestive system >... | reverse complement strand
GTTAGCACGATGAGCCACTCTCCGAGCTCCGCAACATTAGAGATACCCCAGTCAGGATGGAACTCATTCATCCCGTATCCCTTATTTATCTTTGTAATATTGTATCCCTTCTTCTCTTTCGGGTGGAGGCAGTATATTCCGTCATCAAATCCCTTCACCCAGATATTCTTCCTTGAGTCGATGTGAAGCCACTCTACGCCCACTTCTACACCCATCTCTGCCAACACTCTCGAAGCATTGCGCTCAAAGGTTTCATTCTCAGGATTGTAGATACAGTAGTTCATGCCCTGACGCAACCACAGCTGGCCGTACTTATCCTCATAGATACGGTCTGTGTAGTTGTCGCGCATGGTGGTTGTATCGCGCTTGTTTGAGTAAAAGGTCCTGACACGATATCCATCATAACGGTTCAAGCCGTAAGGAGTGCCTATCCAGACATAGCCACGTGAGTCTTTGAAGATACAGTTAATCTGTGACGACGAAAGTCCGTTCTGCGTGTCAAGCCTACGGAACTTCATATCTGGAATTAACGATGACTGTGCCATTACTGAAACAGTAGTAATGGTCATAAGGAGTAGTGATATCAGTTTTCTCATCGCTCGTTTCTTATTATCGGGACCTATTCAAGTTACAAAATTAGGCATTTTTTATGATACTGACAAATATTTGGTAAAAAAAGTATTCAATATGAGCAAAATATTTGGTAATTTCGAAGAAAAACCTTACTTTTGCACAAAATTTTTTCGAATCTTTATTATGCAACAATCAGAACAAGGTAGCAAATCTTACCTAATCAGTATCGTAATGGTCGCCGTATTGGGCGGTCTGCTGTTCGGTTACGACACAGCTGTTATCTCTGGAGCCGAGAAGGGCCTCCAGGCGTTTTTCATGGAAGCAAAGGATTTTGCCTATACCGACGGTTGGCATGGCTTCACCTCTGCCTCTGCTCTCATTGGCTGTATCATCGGTTCAGCTCTCTCTGGATTCCTTGCCACCAACCTTGGCCGTAAGAAGTCACTTATCATCGCAGGTCTGCTCTTCTTCATCTCAGCCCTCGGCTCGATGGACCCAGAGTTCCTGTTCTTCAACTATGGCGAGCCTACTTACTCTCTGCTTATCATGTTTAACTTCTACCGTGTCATCGGTGGTATCGGTGTAGGTCTGGCATCAGCCATCTGCCCAATGTATATCGGTGAGGTGGCTCCATCAAATATCCGAGGCATGCTCGTAAGCTGGAACCAGTTTGCTATTATCTTCGGTCAGCTGGTGGTTTATTTCGTTAATTTCTTTATCCTTGGCGATCATATCCAGCCTGTAGTAGAGGATATGGGTAAGGGTCTTGCCGCTCTTGACCCAAGAGCAGTATGGACTGTGGAAACCGGTTGGCGCTATATGTTTGGTAGTGAGGCTGTTCCCGCAGGTCTCTTCGCCCTGCTTATCTGTTTCGTTCCTGAGACTCCACGTTATCTTGTAAGCATCGGTCAGGACAATAAGGCTCTTGGCATCCTCGCCAAGATCAACGGCAGCAGCAAGGCAGCACAGATCCTTCAGGACATCAAGGACACCATGGTGGTAAAGACCGAAAAACTGATGACCTATGGTGCGATGTGTATCTTCGTAGGTATCATGCTCTCTGTATTCCAGCAGGCAGTAGGTATCAATGCGGTACTCTACTATGCTCCACGTATCTTCGGTGACATGGGCATGGACGACCCGATGATGCTGACCGTATTCATGGGTATCATCAATATCTCCTTCACCCTCGTGGCTGTGTTTACCGTCGAGAAGTGGGGTCGCAAGCCTCTGCTCATCTCCGGTTCTTTAGGCATGGCATTAGGAGCCTTCGGTGTGGCTGTAACATTCGGTCATGCAGGCATGGAGCTTATCACAGCAGCCTCTCTGCTTATCTATTCTGCTTCGTTCATGTTCTCTTGGGGTCCTATCTGCTGGGTTCTTATTGCAGAGATCTTCCCCAACACCATCCGTGGTGCTGCAGTAGCCATCGCAGTTGCCTTCCAGTGGATATCCAACTTCATCGTGTCAAGCTCGTTTGTACCAATGTTCAACATGCAGCTTACAGAGGGTGATGGTTTCGGCCACTGGTTCACCTACGGCCTCTATGGCATCATCTGTGTCATCGCAGCTCTCTTCGTCTGGAAGCTTGTTCCTGAGACCAAGGGCAAGACTCTCGAGGATATGACCCAGCTCTGGCGCAACAGACAGAAGTAATGTCACATCGGGGTTAATACCTCTTCGCGCATCCAGACGGTGACGCTCTTATGCATGCGCTGCTTGAAGGCAGTGCTGAAGGTGCTGTAACTATGATAGCCGCTCTCGTGGGCCAACTGTTGGGCGACGATGGGCACATGGGCAGCGGTAAGCTCGCGGTAGCGGGCTATGAAGTGACGGACCCGTAAGTCGTGGATGTAGGCATAATAGCTTGTATCCTGACTGGCGAAATACTGGCTGAGATAGTAGTGGTTCACGCCGATGGCTGTCGATAGTTGCGTCAGAGTCAGGTCTGGTTGCAGGTAGAGCTGCGTGTCCTCACAGTGCTTCGCAAGCAGTTGGCCGATATGGGATAAAGCATCACTAACAGGGAGGGGCTCAGGGATTGTCTCTGCCTCCGGCAGGATGTCGTCCTCGCGCTCTGCCGCTTTATCCAGCTGCGGCAATGTCTCCACCCGCCACAGCAGAAGGCCCGCCAGTGGGAATCCAGTGAGATGAGCGATAGTTGACATCACGTAGCTATCGGTATATTCATAGCACATGAGCAGTAACATGAGGCCGATGAGCAGCGCAAGGCTGACCCACACCTCCTTGTGCTCCAAGTCGGCGTAGTTGTCGCGCAGCCACCGCCCATATTGTCTCACCGCCACCACCATATATATAATAAAGGCCACTGCGAGTACCAGCCCATAGATCATGTTCGGGGTTGTGAGGTCGTTGGATGGCAGGGCGGTCTGCAGCACTGCAAGCACCGCGCAGGGCGCCAGGGCCACTACAATGAACCACAGCGGTCGTCGTCGGTCCTGCAGCATGTTCAGCAGTGTGCCGATGAATACGGTGGTCACAGCCCTGATCAAGCGTCTCACGACGACCACCACTGCCATCGGCGACAACACGAAACTCGTCCTGTTGGACGGCAGTCTGGCAAAGTCGTTGACGGAGGCCGACTATTTCGCGCTGGCCCGTGTCTTGATGAATGGCGGATACGTCGCCCTTCATCGCCCCACGTTCGAAGAAGGGTTATCCTTCGGCGTGTCCTTGAATGACCAGTTCGATGATGTGGTGGATAAAGTCCTGGAAGATAATGGTGTCGTGGAGGCTGATGACGAAGGCGGAGAAGAGGCCGGAGGGGGCGCTGCAGCCAGCAGCAGCCGCAATGACGGCGAAATGGTGCGCAAGGTCAACAATGCCTTTGCCATGACCAACAGAGCCGCAGAGGTTGACTCAAACACCGTGATTGATGAGCTCATTGTTTTCTCCATCAATGCCAACTATCTGATTCCCCCTTACAGCGAGGAGATGACTTTCGAAAGCCGGTCGGAAGACGAGCAGGGACAAGGGACGACCGTTGAACATAAAGAGAAGTTATTACAGAACACTTATCATTCTGGCCTTTTGGCCGATGGCGTTGCCGAGTGGCTGAACACCAAGGAGCAGGAGAAGGCCGAGGCCCAACAGTCCGAAGTAGCAAAAGCTCGCACCAGAGCCAAAGCCAACGAGGTGATTAACTCTATGATGTCGTGTACCGATGAGTTTACCATTACCGGTTCGCTGAACGCTCGCGATGACCAAGGCAGGCAATACAACCGTAAAAACGTGTCTAACACCACCATCCGCTCGTGGAGCGTCCATGACTTTGCCAGCAACCGCGATTTCTACTATGTAGAGGAAAGCCACCATATCCGTATGGGCGGTGAAAATTCGGATAAGATTAAAACACTCTATTGGGGACCCTATAACAGGGAGGATTGGATGTACACTACGGAAGATAAACCTTTGTGGTTTGGTATTGGGCTTGTTTCGTGGCCTAAGACATTTAGTGTTGAAGGGTATGAAGGATATGGCTCAGACTATGCTTTCTATTACGGTAGTTGGCTTGATGAGTCTCGTCATACGATGAAGCTCACAGGCGCCGGCGAAATTAAGGTAGAGAAGAGCCTGCCCTGCACCGACAACAACCAAAGTACCGAGACCATCGCCATCGGCTCCACCGACGGCTCCTCGCAAACATCAGGTTGGAGCATTGGTGGTAGTTTTGGTGGTAACGCTGGTTTTAGTGGTGACAATGCGACAGGCGGAGGCACTGCCAGTTTCAATTGGGGCTATTCGGAATCCAATACCACAAGCCACTCTACGTCCTTCACCATGAGTACGTCGCAGGTCAGCAAAGACCTGGCCATCACGAGGAACACCGACGGCGCTGCGGTGACATGGCATTACAAACAAGGCCATGAGCCTGAAACCATTTTTCAGGGTAAGTTCTGGCATGAACTGGCAGCGCCTACCCTGACCAACGACATCGACATCACCAACAAGGTATGTTGGTCAGTAAAGAATCCTTCGGGACAATACAAATTGTATTGGTATAGAGCTAACTTTACACAGGCAAAATTTGCAAGAGCGAATAGAGAGTCTTCTACTAATTTTTCAAAGGGCTGTGGTTATTATAAAACATACACTTTGTCAGCACCTCGCCGCTTCAAGAAGGAATGGTACTGCGATCTCCGTGTCTCTGGCAAAAACCTGAATGGCGATGCAAGGGATAAATTCCTCGCCTACCTGAGAGAGGTAGTCAATCCCATTATGTTCAGTAATAAGTTCAATCTGGCAGAAGCAACGAACGACGGTGTCGATGTCATCAAGTATAACGTGGGCGTTGCCACGAACATACTGAAGAAAGACTGCCAATTACGCGAAATGATAGAATACAGAGCGAACGAGCTGGGCATCGAGAAGTACACCATCAAGTGGTTCACCAACGATGAAGCCGTGAATAAGAAACATAAGCCGTTCACGTTTCCAAGAGTGATAGGCAAGAAATAGAACCGTGCTCAAGGAGCTTCATGTGCAACTCATTATAAAAGAGGGAACCGCTTTGGTTCCCTCTTCCGTTATTTTACATCGAAGACAACGTGGTCACGGGTACCTGGGTATGTGTCACAAAGTCACCTAATCGAATCAGGAAAAGTCACAGGATGAGACTAAAGCCCCTCTAGTATGACACTAAAGGGTATTTAGTGTTAGGGTAGAGGGACTTTAGTGTTAGGGTAGAGCGGTTGGTCCAAGCCTCCTGAAGACTTGGCTTTACTGGCGAGACTGCCATAGCCTTAAATCTGAAGGTCGGAAAAATTGCAAATTTTGCGAAAGACGACGAAAACGATGCGGCAATTTAACCAACCACACTCCGTCATTAACCTGACCTTAATGAAAAATGAGGGTGTGTCAAATAGGCACATCCTCATATTGTTCTAAGGGGGTGAGCGGTGCAACCTTTACAGGTATTTGCCAGCAAACTCTTCGGGCGAGAGGATTTCCATCGCCGACGTGTCGGCACGGCTAAAGTCCTTCAGATTGATGGTGACGAGCGCGTCGCACTTGTTCTGCAGGGCGCACTGGTACTGGAAGCTGTCCTCAAAGTCGTCGAAGGCGGGGTCGCCGTTGCCGCTTCAATTCGCTGCGCACGAGATAGGCCAGGGTGTAGATGCAGCCTGCCGAGACGACGGCCTTCAGCCGGCCGTCTTCAATGGCACTGAGCAATCGGCTCACGTACTCATACTGCCTACGGCGCTCGAAGTACTCAAGGAAGATATTGGTGTCGAGGAATACTTTCATAGACATTCTCTCCCATTGTTACAGTTCGTACTTGTTCTTCAGATACTCCTCGATGAGTTCTTCCTCCGATGCACCCGAACTGAAGATGCCGCAGAGTGCCTCGTGGCGGTATTGCCGCTTGGCTTTCTTGGCGGGCTTGGCTGCGTCTATGAGCTGTTGGGCGTATGCCGTGAGCTGCTGCTGCAACAAGTCAACACGATACGACTTGGGAATTCTTACCGACACGCTAATTGTTCTTGCTTCCATAATCCTAACGTTTAATCAGTTTCACGGTGCAAAGATACGCATTTTTTCGATAAAAGTGCGATTCCCCTCAGATTTTTTTCCACCAAGGAGCGCAAAGGACACCTGAAACGGTGCGGTTACTATGTAAGAGAACATATTGACTCTGAAATACAACTGATGCACCAACCGGACGTCTTCTGATGCGGCCATGCGGCCATGCGGCCACAAAATCAATTTAACCAACCATCCTCCGACAATAACCTACCCTTAACGAAAAATAACCCTGCCTTATCGCGCGATAAGGCAGGGTTATTTGGATTAGCCAAAGCACATCGAAACTCAGTGCGTACATAACTTACATCGCCGGCTTGAATTGATACTCCTTGTCGAAGTAGATCTCTCCGGTAGCAGTCTTGGCAGATATCACCGTGCCAACGAAGGGATTATCCTCCACGTCAATCACCGTGCCCTCAGTCCAATCGCTCTTGTGCGTCACCTCAGGCGAAATCAGTACGTTGTCTCCAGTCTATGTTGCCATAATTATCTCGTTATTTGATTTCACGTTGCAAATTTACGAAAAGTTTTGGAAAACTATTTCTTTTTCTTGTTAAACTAATAAAAAATGATTCAGGGAACAGCGGATTGTCAAAGTAAAGAGGTGGTTGTCACAATTAAGTGGCAGCCACCTTTTTCTTATTCCTTGATTTATTCTAAAATGCGCTACAATGCGGAACAGGCTTCCTTGAGCCAGGCTACTTCATCTGCATCAAGATGGGGCGAGAGAGTATCGAAGACGCGCTGGTGGTAGGCGTTGAGCCAGTCGGTTTCCTCCTGAAGAAGCATCTCCTTGATAATAGGAGTCTTGTCGATGGGGCAGAGAGTAAGCGACTCAAACTGGAGGAACTTGCCAAACTCCGTCTCCTTGTATGGAGTGATAAGGAGCGTGTTCTCTATGCGCACTCCGAACTTACCGGCAAGATAGATGCCGGGTTCGTCGGTGATGGTCATGCCCTCAACAAGAGGAGCCGGTTTCCACTCCATACGGAACTGATGAGGGCCCTCATGCACATTGAGATATGTACCCACGCCATGACCCGTGCCATGAAGATAGTTAAGACCCTCGCGCCACATGTCCTTACGGGCAAGGATGTCGATCTGAGTGCCGCTGGAACCGGAAGGGAACTTACAGAGTTCTATTTGGATATGACCTTTGAGCACAAGGGTATAGACACGACGCATCTCATCAGTCAGAGGCCCGAGGGCAATAGTTCGGGTGATATCCGTAGTGCCATCGAGATACTGGGCTCCACTGTCGAGCAGAAGCAGGCCCTCGGGCTGCAATGGGATATCGGTCTCTGGAGTAGCCTCGTAATGCACGATAGCCCCATGTGCGCCATACCCTGCGATAGTATCGAAGGAGATATCACGATAGAGAGGCTGTTCTGCTCTGAGCGACGTAAGTTTCTGGTCGATGGAGATCTCAGTCAGTTGGGTGATCTCTGGTCTTCCGATATAGTTGGAGAGCCATTTCAGGAACTTCACCATAGCGATGCCGTCTTTCAGCATCGCAGACCTAAAACCCGCTATCTCTGTGGCATTTTTTATGGTCTTCATGCGTTTTACAGGCGACTCATCTTCAACAATCTCACGTGTAACGCTCTTATAGAGGGTATAGTTCACCTCATCAGGATCGAGCAGGATATTATATTCGAAGTAACTCTTAAGCCCGTTGCCAATATCCTCGTAGGGAGCCACTCCCACCCCTTCGGCCTTGAGATAAGTCTGTATCTCGGGAGTGAGTTTCCTTGCATCTATATATAAGGTGACATCCTTCGACGATATCAGGAGATAGCTCACAAAGACAGGGTTACAATGTACATCAGAGCCTCGCAGATTCAATGTCCAGGCAATATCATCGAGAGATGACATCAGCATTCCGTCAGCATGACGCTCACGCAGAGCCTTACGCACACAGGCTATCTTGTCATGAGCCATCTCACCAGCATACTTCATAGGATAGAGCTCCACGGGAGAATCAGGGATTGGCGGACGGTCAGACCAGATAGTCTTCAGAGGATCAAGATTGGTGCGAAGGGTGATGCCCCCCTGTTTCCTGAGGTCAGCGATAAGCTCCTTAACACTATTGGCAGAACTGCACAAGCCGTCGATGGCCACCTCAGCCCCAGGTCCGCACTCCTTACCTATCCATTCAGCGATGGTGGGAGTACCCTCGATCTTCAGTTTCATCAGCTGATACTCAGTATCCCTAAGCTGCTCCTCGGCTGCAATGAAATAACGGGAGTCAGTCCACAGAGCGGCAGAGGTCATGGTTACCACCGCCGTACCAGCAGAACCATTGAAGCCGGAGATAAACTCACGCCCCTTCCAATGGTCGGGCACATACTCTCCCTGATGAGGATCGGTACTTGGGAAAATAAACGCTGAGAGATGCTCACGCTGCATCAACTCACGAAGGTCGGATAGTCGTTGGCTTATGCTCATAACTCTCAAGATTTGCAAATTGAACCTTACAAAGATACGAAGTTTTTTGTTTACATAAAGCTACAAGGCATATATTTTGCATAATTTCACAAAAAATTATTCTTAATCTGTGTTAATCTGTCAATTCTGTGGCATATTTTGCGTATCTTTGCACCAATAATGACAAATTAAAATAAAAGTAAATAAATTATTATGGCAACATTAACAAACGACAAGCTTACAATTGTAGGTGCAGCCGGTATGATCGGCTCAAACATGGCTCAGAGTGCCCTCATGATGGGTCTGACAAGTGAAATCTGTCTTTACGACGTATTCTCTCCCGAGGGTGTGGCAGAGGAGATGCGCCAGAGCGGTTTCGATGATGTAAACATCGTTGCTACCACAAATGCCGAGGAGGCATTCAAGGGTGCAAAGTATATCATCTCTTCTGGTGGTGCTCCACGTAAGGCAGGTATGACCCGTGAGGATCTGCTCGCTGGCAACTGTAAGATCGCTGAGGAGCTCGGACAGAACATCAAGAAGTACTGCCCAGACGTAAAGCACGTGGTTATCATCTTCAACCCAGCTGACCTCACAGGTCTCGTTACTCTGCTCTATTCTGGTTTGAAGCCAGGTCAGGTAACCACTCTCGCTGGTCTTGACACTACTCGTCTGCAGAGCGCCCTCGCAAAGAAGTTCGGTGTTATGCAGAACCAGATCAAGGGTTGCGCTACCTATGGTGGTCATGGTGAGCAGATGGCAGTATTCGGAAGCCACGTAGAGATTGCAGGCCGTAAGCTGACAGATATCATCGGCACAGCTGAGTTCCCTGCTGAGGAGTGGGAGCAGATGAAGATAGATGTTACCAAGGGTGGTGCGAAGATTATCGAGCTCCGCGGACGCAGCTCTTTCCAGAGCCCTGCATACCTCTCTGTTGAGATGATCCGTGCAGCTATGGGCGGTGAGCCATTCCGTTTCCCTGTAGGAACTTATGTTAAGACCGACAAGTACGACCACATCATGATGGCCATGAAGACCACCATGACTGCTGAGGGTGCTAAGTTCGAGGTACCACAGGGTACTCCAGAGGAGAACGCTAAGCTGGATCAGAGCTACGAGCACCTCTGCAAGATGCGTGACGAGCTGGTTACTCTGAACATCGTTCCTCCAGTATCAGAGTGGAACAAGATTAACCCGAACCTCTAAGAGAATTCTATACGAGAGAGCAGTATGGGAGGCCATGCTGCTCTTTTCTTTTAATAACTAAAAGCCCGCATAATGAAGAAGATAATCATCGTTTGCTGCATGCTCACAGTAATATTTGGATGTGGCAATAAGAAATCAAACATCATCCCGGAAGGCAATGATGCCCCAGAGACGGAAGATATCGCCGTAAAGACAGAACAGCAGAACTCTGCCGACCCGGAAGTGATAACTGAGCGTGTAAAAGCCATCTATGAGGCCGTAGCAGCTGCATATCCAGAAGTACACGACATTTCTCCATCCAACGATGTGCTCGACGACACTTACTGTTCCTCAGAGTGGAACACCCTCGTGCAGATGGTAAATGCGAAAGATGCAGAGAAAATGGGCAGAGAGGCTTTCTTTGATTCCGACTACTGGATCATGGGGCAGGACTGGGGAAAGATAAGCATCAGCGATGTGAAGGTGGAAGTGAAAGACAACCAGCATGCCACAGCAAACTTCTTGCTGCATAACCTCGATACGGCAACAAAGGTTACACTGGAACTTATCTTCGAGCGTGGCGAGTGGTATATAGGCAACTTCATCGACGAGACAAACAAGGTGAACTGGAAGAATTCGATGACCAAGCATCTTGAAGAAAAAGGCAAAAAGGCACAGGAAGAAGCTGCCGACGACGGTATAATAGAATACGAAGTACCCTAAAGGAAATGGCACTTATTAAAAGCTATAGAGGTCTTTCTCCAAAGTGGGGCAAAGACTGTTATTTCAGTGAGAATGCAACAATTGTGGGCGATGTGACCATCGGCGACGAGTGTTCAATATGGTTTAATGCTGTGGTAAGAGGTGATGTGGCGCCTATCACCATCGGAGACAGAAGCAATGTGCAGGACGGCAGTTGTGTGCATGTTACCCACGATACCGGTCCTACACACATCGGAAGTGATGTGACGATAGGCCATAATGTGACCGTGCATGCCTGTACCATCCACGACGGAGCACTTATAGGAATGGGCTCTACCCTACTCGACGGATGTGAGATAGGCGAAGGCTCTATTGTTGCAGCCGGAGCATTGGTATTGCAGAACACCAAGATTCCTGCAGGAGAGATCTGGGGCGGTGTGCCTGCAAAGTATCTCAAACCCGTTCGTCCAGGACAGACAGACAATGCGAAGCACTACGTAGAGTATTCGAAGTACTATCTAAATGATAAATGATAATGGATAAATGATAAAGGAGAGGACCATAAGATTGATTAAGGACTGGACATTGCCAGTGTCGATGAGTACAGGAGCATTGCTGTATCTCATCTTTGCCTTTACACCACAGCTGGAAGAGGCTGCGATGTTCTTCGATCCTATCTTCGACGCTATCCTCCCGATGTTTATGTTCTTCATCCTCTTCGTGACATTCTGTAAGGTCGACTTCCACGAGCTGCGCCCAGTGACATGGCATCTCTGGGTGAGTGTGTTCCAGCTGATATTCATCGGAGTACTCATGGGACTGATACTGGGCTTTACGATGACTGGCGACAGCCTCATCCTGATGGAGGCGATACTGATGTGTGTCATCTCCCCCTGTGCTGCTGCAGCTGCTGTGGTGACACAGAAACTCGGAGGTTCGCTGGAACAGATGACCACATACACCTTTATATCCAACTTCATCACCGCCATGATGGTGCCCATCTGTTTCCCTCTGATAGAAAAAGGTGCCAACATGACATTCTGGGATGCATTCTCTAAGATTCTCTACGAGGTGGCGGTAGTATTGCTTGTGCCGATGCTGCTGGCATATATAGTAAAGCATCATATACACCAACTGCACAAGAAGATAATATCCATAAAAGACCTGAGCTATTATCTCTGGGGCTGTTCGCTGATGATTGTCACTGGTACAACGGTTAAGAATATCGTTCACGCAAATACCACCGTAGTATTGCTCTTTGCCATCGCCATGCTGGGAATGGTGATGTGCGTGGTGCAGTTTGCCGTAGGCCGTTTCATTGGACATTACTTCAACCACGCCCAGGAGTCAGGACAGGCTCTCGGACAGAAGAATACAGCCTTTGCGATATGGATGGCATATACATATCTGAACCCACTGTCGTCAGTAGGTCCGGGATGTTATATCCTCTGGCAGAATATAGTAAACAGTATAGAGATCTGGCAGAAGCGCAAGACTAACTCACTCTCCGCTTCTTAACTCGGCAACAATATATTCCGACTGGGTTCCGATGCGGAACTTTCCTCCCCAGATGCCTATGCCCGAAGAGACATAGTACTGGGTCTTGCCACGCTGGTGACTGCCCCAAGAACACTCATAGATGCGATCGGTAATCCAGGAGATAGGCCATACCTGTCCGCGATGGGTATGCCCGCTAAGTTGGAAGTCTACACCCGCAGCCTCAGCACTGTCCAGATTATATGGCTGATGATCGAGAACTATGGTATAGTTCTTCTTATCCACAGAATAATCCTTAAGCTGTTTGCGACGCATATTGGTGCGGTCATCACGACCAATGACTGTGATGCAGCTATCTATCTGAACCACAGAATCGATGAGCAATCGGATACCAGCATCCTTATAAAACTGCTGCGCCTCAGGATTACCTGCATAATACTCGTGATTGCCTAAGCAGGCATAAACAGGAGCCTTCAGGCGATGGAACTCCTCAATCATCCGCTCCTCCTGCAATGGGCGCATGCTTCCATCGATGATATCACCTGCAATAAGAATAAAGTCGGGATTCTCTGCATTTATCATATCCACCCATCGGGCCAGCTCCTTGCGGGTGTTATGATAACCCACATGCAGGTCAGAGAGCATCACTATGCGATAGTCTTTGGCCAAAGGCTTGGAGGATTTCAACTCCAACGGAACGCGAACCTTATTCTTATAATGGATATTGCCATAAAGGAAAATGGCGAAGATGAACACGAATATGCCCAATGACATCTGCCAGTTATGATAGAGCAGCGGCTTGGGGACGATATGAACCAAACGCCCTAGGTCGAGTACCAGGAAAGTCATGACAAGATAAAGCAGTATCATGATAGACGAGGTGCCAATCTCGTACATCGCTTGCGATACAGGAAGAGGCATGGTGTCGAACTTCCTCATGATGGAGAAGAACAACAGCGAGAAACAAAGCAGAAGAACGATGATAATCAACGACTTCCAGAGGGCTGGAAAAGGAATGATCGCCCAAACATGCCAACCTATATATACAAGGGCCAGGATTGGCAATACCATAAACAGCAGCATCCACATATAATTACTATTCATCTCTAAAGAAGTGAATCGACAGAGGCCATCACCTTCTGTGTAGCACCAGCCTGACCTTTGACGAAATGTCCGGCCTTGACACCCTGCTCTTTCAAGAAATCTGGCTCTGCAGCAAAACGATCCATCATCCGGGCAAACTCCTCATAGTCATGGATCTCAAAGCCTCCGCTATGCTTGAGAGCCTGAGCCTCCTGGAACTTCTGGTTGTTGGGACCGAAGAATACCGGCACATCCCAGACAGCTGCCTCCAGGAGATTATGAATACCTACGCCAAAGCCACCACCTACATAAGCCACATCGCCATAATGGTAGATGCTTGAGAGAAGACCATAGCAATTGATGATGAGCACCTCGGAAACTTTGAACTTTGAGCTTTGAGCTTTGAACTGTTTTTCGGCTTCTGTATAGCGGATGACCTTACGGCCTTCGAGCAGCTTCTCAATCTGCTGAAGATGATCCTCGCCAATGACATGGGGAGCAATGATAAGCTTCCAGTCCTTATGCTCATTAAAATACTTGATGAATATCTCCTCATCAGGTGGCCAGCTGCTACCTGCCACAAAGACCTTATAATCCTGTTTGAACGCTTCAACGACAGGCAACTGCTTGGCAGCTTCCTTAATCTGAAGCACACGGTCAAAACGGGTATCGCCAACAACTGTGGTGTTTGTGATACCTATCTTAGCCAGCAACTCCTTACTAACCTCGTTCTGTACGAAGAAATGGGTAAAGCAGTTAAGTACACGTCCATACTGACGACCATACCACTTAAAGAACACCTGATCAGGGCGGAAGATGCTCGACACACTATATACCGGTATATTGCGATGCTTAAGGATATGCAGGTAGTTATACCAGAACTCGTACTTGATGAAGAATGCCATCACAGGATGTACAAGTCGCAAGAACCTGCGGGCATTGGTGATAGTATCGATAGGGAGATAGGTAATGATATCCGCTCCCTCGTAATTCTTACGCACCTCATAGCCTGAAGGTGAGAAG
>Ga0310691_10005386_pt1 | contig 14044 bp, 12 predicted proteins | sample 176DNAGHGlowgp2_FD_203887 | JGI IMG/M metagenome (GOLD analysis project Ga0310691, IMG submission 203887) | Sheep rumen microbial communities from Palmerston North, Manawatu-Wanganui, New Zealand - 1766 DNA GHGlow gp2 (v2) (version 2) | ecosystem: Host-associated > Mammals > Digestive system >... | reverse complement strand
AACCCCCGGTAATTGCGCAACAACATGAAAAGTCCTGAAGGGACGACAGAGATTTAAGCAATTTGATATTAAACAGGTTATGTACTCTGTCGCCCTTTCAGGGCTTAGTTTTGTTAATGCGCTTGTCCCGGGGGTTCTTCCCTTCGGTCAGGCGCAGGCGGAGAACACCCCCGTCTGTGGTCTCTCGTCCCTTCGGGACTTTAGAGTAAGCCCCCATGAGCTGCTTTTGTCAAGAAAGCCGAATTAAAGGTACATAAGTAGAGGTTCTCTTGATTTTCCCCGGACAGCAATAACTTCCAACGGGAAATTTTGTTGCGCGGCAGCAGAATTCAGGCGGAGAAACTGGCCAAATAGTACAAAAATCCGTACCTTTGTGTAAATTTTTGCTTTTGGGGTTAGCTTTTTCTGCCTTTGAAGGGTATTATAGGTAAAGACGTGATGGAACGAGAGGCCGTAAGGAGGCTGTTCATGCAGCACTACGCACGGATGCAGCGGGTGGCGCGCACCCTGCTCTACGACGTGCAAGAGAGCGAGGATGTCTGTCAGGACATCTTCGAAAGCCTGCTTCGTGGCGAGACGGTTCTCGTGCCGGGGACGGAGGAACGCTACTTGATGACGAGCGTCAGGAATCGTTGCCTGAAACGGCTCAGGCATGAGAATCTAACAAAAGCCCCCTCCCCGCTCCCCCTTTGGGGGAGTGCTTCTGAGGAAGATGACAGGCTGGACGACATTGTGGAGTTCGTGACGAGCAGGTTTTCGGAGCAGGACAGACGCATCTTCGGTATGCGTTTCAACGAAGGTTACAGCTACGAGGAGATTGCCGCGGCGGAGGGCATCAGCAAGGTAGCCGTGTGGAAGCACCTCTCGCACATCATCACGTCCATCAAGAAACACTTTAATCCCAGCAGCTTATGAACCCTATGGACGATAAACAGTTGTTCTTCGACATGCAGGAACACCCGGAGCGTTACTCCGACGAGCAGCTCGAAGCGATGATGGCAGAACTCGACAAGGAGCCGGATACAGAGGAGGCATGGGAAAAGACCCTCTCTAACTCCCCCTTAAAGGGGGAGAACAAGAAGTTACCCTTTCAAGGTAATTCTCATTTTTCACTTTTCACTTTTCACTTTTCACTTCGCCGCTTTGCGGCGATCTTCATTGCCGCCGCCTTCCTCGGCATCATCTCGCTGGCCAGCTACAAAGCCTTTATCTTCGGTCTCGGCACGCCGAAAAGCCCGACGAAGCCCGACACGACGGCCGTCGAGACGGAGCGCTACTACTACGACGTGCAGGACGGCGACACCATCTTCCGCTTCGAGAATGTCCGCTTAGACAGCATCCTCGCCATCGTCGGCAGGCACTACGACTGCCAAGTCGCCTTCAAAGACAAGGCTCCGCAAGGTCTCCGACTCTACATGACCTGCCGTACGTCGCAGACACTCAACGAGTTCCTCGAGACGCTGAACATGTTCGACGGCTTCAACGTCAGGAGGGAGTTCTACATGATTTACGTCGAATCGGACGAGAAGAAAGGGGGCAAGCAATGAAACGACTCGCCCTATACATTATTATATATATAGGTTTCGGGCTGAACCTCTCGGCGCGCGACCTGACCTTCCGCGGCGAATCGCTCGCCACGGCACTCTCCGTCCTCCGCGACATGCAGACGGAATACACCATCAACTTCATCGCCAACGACCTCGAGACCCTTCCCGTCCACGTCAGCCTCAATGGTCTTTCGATGACGGAGGCCATCAAACGACTCTGCTCGGGACAGCCCGTCAAGGTGAAAATAAAGGACAAGCAGATCTTTGTTCAGTATGACACACACTACAAGCCACGCACCATCCGACTCTCCGGCATGGTCTTCGATGCCCGGACGCGCCAGTACCTGATGGACGCGAAAGTGGAACTCCTCAGTGAAGACAGCACGCTCATCGACTCGGTGCGTGCCAGGCAGTCCGCCTTCTACTACGACGATAGCGGCCGGCAAGTGGACTACGACATACCGCGCTACAACATAGAGGTGCCCGCTCTGCCCCGCCACTACATCTTCCGCATTTCGATGGACGACTATCGGACGACCTGCTTTAGCTATGAGGTGGACCGTGTGGGCCGACGGGAAACGTGGCGCAACGTCTCGCCCTTCTATCTGCACAAGGTTTCGAAGACCCTGCAGGAGGTGACCGTCAAGGCATCTCGAGTCCGGTTCTACTTCAGGGGCGACACCGTCGTGTACGATGCCAGCCAATTCCAACTGGCAGAAGGGTCGATGCTCGACGCCCTGTTGAAGCAGTTGCCGGGCGTCGAGCTCAAGAGCGACGGGCGCATCTACCACAACGGCAAGTTCGTGGACGACCTCTTGCTGAACGGCAAGGACCTCTTCAAAGGCAGTCGCAAGCTCATGCTCGAGAACCTGCCGGCCTACACGGTGAAGGATGTGGCCGTCTATGACAAGCAGACAGAGGAGAACGAATGGCTCGGGCGGACCGACGAGAGCACGCAGCACCACGTCATCGACGTGCGGCTGAAGCGCGAGTACATGGTCGGCTGGATAGCAAACGTCGAAGCCGGAGTGGGCCTGCGGCAGGACGAGACGCCCTACCTGGCACGCCTCTTCGCCATGCGGAGCGACGAGCGGTCGAACATACGCTTCTTTGCCAAAGCCAACAACCTGAACGACGAAGGCTCGGGCGACATGGTCTGGGGCGATGGATGGCAGCCAGACAGGTCGGGCAAGCTGAGCCGCAATGAGTTGGCCCGCGTGGATGTCAACCTGATGTCCGACGACAAAAAGCGGGATTACTTTGTCTATGTCGAGGCGCATCATGCGAAGGAGTGGCAGGACACGCGCACCACGACGCAGACCTTCCTGCCCGACGGCGACACCTACGACTATGGCTTCGCGGGCATGAAGAGCGAAGCGTGGGACGTCTCGCTGTGGAACCGCTTCATCCATAACGGCAAGCGACTGCGGACTTACGCAACGGCAGATGCCAGCTACCGCTACTTCCGCAATGCCTCCGGCACCACGTCGGCCCTCTTCTCTGCGCCTGTCGAGGTCAGCCACCAGTTGCTCGACGACCTCTTCTCCCCGACATCGCCCCGTCCGAACCTGCGCGACACGCTCATCAACCGACAGCTACGCGAGAGCAAAGGCACGGGGCACGACATCGAGGCAAACGCCGGCCTGTTCGAGACAAAGAAGATAAAGGGCACGGGCGACTTCCTGAACTTCGGCATAAACGCCAGCTACAAGGAGAACGCACGGCAGGAGTTCAGCAGACAACAGACCCTCTCTAACTCCAAGACCCTCTCTAACTCCCCCTTAAAGGGGGAGGACTCCCCCCTCCCTTTAAGGGAGGGCTGGGGAGGGTCTGCTGGTTCTTTGTTCCGCCACCAATACATCGACGCCCCGCCTCGCAGCAAGTTTAAGCTCAATTCCTTCGTCCAATATACCTTCATGCTTGGCGAACACTACCGACAATTGGTGCTGGGCTATCGGTTCTCCCACAGCAATCAGCGCGAGCAGGAGAGCATCTACCGCCTCGACCGCCTGCCGAATGCCGACTCCACCTTCTCTAAACCCATCGACTTGCTGCCCAGCGTAACCGAATATCAGCAGGTCTTCGACCGCGCGAACAGTCATCTGGCGCATTACATCGACAACACAAACGCCTTTTGGGCTGACTTCAAATACGGCCTGGGGCAGAAGGAGTGGGGTCAGTTCTACCTTGATTTCAGGATTGATGCCACGCTGAATGCGCAGCGACACGACTATGAGCGAGGCAGCATCGACACCCTTCTCCACCGCTTCAGCCCGACGTTCGAGTTCAAGACAAAGCCCTGGCTAAGGACTAAGAACGGGCATCATGCCGGACTCGAAGTGCGGGTGAGGAGCGAGGCGCCTGACCTCTTGAACGAGGCAGGCATCGTCGATGACACAGACCCCATGAACATCCGCATCGGCAACCCTGACCTTCGATACGCCATCCGCACCGATGCGGTCCTCGACGGCAATCTGTATTCGATGAACAAGCGCATGCACAACCGCCTCGACCTCAGCTATGGCTTCACGCACAACGCGATAAGCATGGGTCAGATCTACGACCGCACGACCGGCCGCCGCACGTTCTGCCCCATGAATGTCAACGGCAACTGGGACGCTTCGGCCAAGCATACCATCAACTACAGCTTTGGTGACGGCAAGAAGCACAGCGCCAGCATGGTCACGCAATTCAGCTTTAGGAATAGCGTTGATAAAGCCCCCTCCCTGCTCCCCCTTTGGGGGAGTGATTCTACGGCAGCAGGAGAGGCAAGCGGCAATGAGGCACTCCCCCAAAGGGGGAGCGGGGAGGGGGCCAGTGTTGTACGATCCGCCACCCTTTCCTTCTCGCCTAAAGTGAGTCTTTCGCTGGGCAAACATACCCTCAGCTTCTCGTCGGACATTGCTTGGAACCGCTATACGAGCGACCGCTCGACGTTTCAAAACATCAACGCCTGGCAGTATCGCATTGGCGCGGACGCTATCGTCCACCTGCCCTGGAAGTTCGACCTCACCACAGACCTCACGCTCTATGGGCGTACAGGCTATACCGACCCGAGTCTCAATACCAACGACATTGTCTGGAACGCCCGCCTGGCTCGTGCGCTCTTCAAGGGCAAGTGGGTTGTCATGCTTGACGGCTTCGACATCCTCGGGCAGTTGAGTAACGTCACACGCACCATCAACGCACAAGGCCGCACAGAGACTTACACCAACGTCCTGCCGCGATATGGCCTCCTGCACGTCGTCTATAAGTTCAACAAACAGCCCAAGAAGAGGGAATGAGGCAAGCCGCATCGCCTAACTCCCTGTGCCAACAGATAAAGATAATATTGCTGTCCGGGGAAAAGCGCCGGAGGCGCGATAGACTACAGACGGGGGTGTTAGCCCCCGGAACAAGCGCATTAACAAAACCAAGCCCTGAAAGGGCGACAGAGTACATAACCTGTTTAATATCAAATTGCTTATATCTCTGTCGTCCCTTCGGGACTTTTCATATTGTTGCGCAATTACCGGGGGTTCTTCCCTTCGGTCAGGCGCAGGCGGAGAACACCCCCGTCTGTGGTCTCTCGTCCCTTCGGGACTTTAGAGTAAGCCCCCATGAGATGCTTTTGTCAAGAAAGCCGAATTATAGGCGCATAAGTAGAGGTGCTCTTGATTTTCCCCGGACAGCAATATAAAGATAAAAGGGTTTCGCACTAAAACGCTGATAACTTAAAACAGCAATTACGCTCTACGCGTCCTTGCAGGACTACTTTCCTATCCAGTTTTCAGGATTGAGCTTGACGGTTTCCTTGCGTAGCTGGAAGTGCAGGGTGCAGTTGCCGCTGCCGTCGTCGGCTACGGTGCCGAGGATGTCGCGGGCGCGGACTTTCTGACCTTTGGTAACGATGGTGCTGGAGAGGTTGCAATAGACGGAGATGTAGCTGCCGTGGCGGACGAGGACGTTGCGTGTGCCTGCGAACTGGAAGACGCTGGTGACCACTCCATCGAAGACGGCACGGGCGCGTGCTCCTGGTCGGCCTACGTAGTTGGTGCCCTTGTTGTCGAGCTGCACATTCTTCATGCCTGGCACGTTGTAGAGCCCAAAGCGGCTACCCAGCATGTACTGCCCTGTGATGGGCACGGGCAGGCGTCCTTTGTTCTGCTCGAAGGTGCCGTTGAGCTGGCGGTCTTCGGCTGTGAGCCAGCCAGCCTTGCTGCCTGTCCCCTTGCTGCCTGCTGCCTGGCTCTTGCCGGTTGCAGTCTGCCCCTTGCCGGTTGTTGCCTGTCCTTTGCCGGATGCTGCTTTCTTCTTGCGTGCTGCTTCTTCGGCGGCAGCTTTCTTGCGAGCCTCTTCTTCGGCTTTCTTGCGTGCCTGCTCTATCTCGTAGGCGATGACTTGCTCTATCTTCTTGTCGAGAGCTGCCAACTGCTTCTGCTGCTCAGCCACTTTGCCTTGCAGCTTGCTCTCCTGTCCCTTCAGTCCAGCCACCTTCTTCCGTTCCTGCACTTGCTGTGCATTGAGGTCTTTTCGCTGGAGCATCACTTCGCTGAGGACGCGGCTCTTCTGGCTTTTGGCTTCGAGCATGAGGTTCTGTGCATCGAGCAGCTCAGCCTGTTTCTGCAAGATCTGTTCGCCGAGGTTGTGCTGGTAGCGGACATACTCTCGTGCATAGCGAGCCCGTCGGTACATTTGGCTGAAGGTCTTGGCAGAGAGGACGAAGACGATGGGGTTGTGGTTCTCGCGTTGAGCACGGGCATAGCGTACGGCGGCCTTGAGTCGTTCACGTCGCATTCGGACTTCACCGTCGAGCTTGGAGATGTTTCCCTGCAGGCGTATGATGTCAGATTCGAGGTTGTCGAGTTCGTCTTCCAGTTGGTGGATGCGTGTGAGGCGATTGTTCATCTGTACGCCGAGGAAATCTACGTTCTGCTGCCCTGTCTTCACTTGCTTTCTGGTGCGGTCGAGCTGTGCTTTGGAGTTCTGCAGCTCTGTCTTGAGCTTCGTCTGCTGCTGCTTCAGTTCCTTCACCTTCTTGCTGTTCTGGGCCTGCAAAGTTGCAAAGTTGAAAGGTTGAAAGGTTGAAAAAGCTACGCCAAGAAGCATAGCCACAATTAAGAATAATCGTTTTACTGTCATTTCACTTTTTCACTTTTTCACCTTTTCACCTCTTCTCTAAAGGGGTTAGAAGGACAGGTTCAGAATGCGCGACATGAGTTTATCGACCGGCACTTCTGTGTAGTTAGCGGGGATGGGAGTGCGTGTCTCCCAGCCTTCGTCGGCTCTGAGGTCGCGGAGCGTGATGTTGGCTCTGCCGGTCTTGCCGCCGCTGCTTATCGTGATGAGGTGCTTAGTGGGAAGGTTCCATCCTTCGAGGCTGACGAAGTCCTTGCGCTCCCACGCAGCGATGGGCGGCGTCTGCTCGTTCCAGAAGAAGGCTTGGATGAAGCGGAAATCGACGTTGCCACGACTGAGGAACGGCACGTCGCTGTATGCAGCCTTGACGTACTGCCTCTCCATCTTGTTGATGAGCATAAAGTAGTCCGGCGTCATCTCGATGCGTGCCACTTCGAGGATGCCGAAGGTGACGAGGGAGAGCTGTATGACGTCGTTGCGCTTCATGCGGAGTGTGCCGCCGAGCGAGATGCTCTTGTCGCTCGCGGAGAGGTCCAGACGGAGTTTAGCACTGACGCTGGCTTCCTTCTGGCGCTCGGCAGCAGAGGGCTGGTTGCTCTCTTGCTGCGGAACGAGGACGGCTTCCGGGCTGCCGGACTTCGCTGCGTGCTTCTTCGTGCCGCAGGACACAGCCAATAATGCACAAAGGAATAGTGCTGGGAGGATATAATTATTCTTCATTCTTATTAATTAGCTCACTTGATGTATTTCTTTCGCTTTATCTTCTTTTTGAGTTGTGGTGTGCAGGTGTCGTCGCCCTTTTGCTTGGCGAGCTTCCAGAGGCGAAGCGCCGTCTCCGGCTCTGAGAGGTGTGCATAGATGTCGCCCGCATGTTCTATGAGGTTGCCCTGCAGCTTGTCGTCGGCAAGAAGTTCTTCGTCAGTCTTTTCGGGGTTTACCACCTTGTCCATGTAGGAACGCGCATGAGCATAGTCGCCCTTCATAAAGAGAATCCAGGCGTAGGTGTCGAGGTAGGTGATGTTGTCGGGTTCTTGGCGAATGGTGCGGTAGCTCATTTCCTCGGCCCGGTCGAGCTGTTCGTTCTTTAGGCTAAGGTAGTAGGCATAGTTGTTGAGGCACATGATGTTGTCGTCCTTATAGACGAGTGCCGAATCGTAGGCTGCGAAGGCTTCCTGCTCCATCTGCTGCTGGTAGTAGATGTCGCCCAGCACGCCAAAGACGTTCGACACGAGGTACGGGTGTACTTCCTCCGTCCGGACGCGGAGCCCTTGCTGCAGCACTTCGGCAGCATCCTTCAGTTTCTTCTGCTCGGCCAGTGCCATGCCAAGGTAATAGGCGTAGGCAATCTCTTCGGGATGGTAGTTAAGACCTCGGCGACTGATGTCCTCCACGCCTTTCCCATCGTTCTGTTCTGCATAGTACTGCAGCAGTTCGCGCAATGCCGTCTCGTTGCCCGGGTCCACATCGAGCACTTGCCGCATCGTCTGGCAGACCGCTTCCTTGGGCTGCTTGCTAAAGGTCTGATAGGCGGCCTTCATAATGAGGACTTCCGTATCCTTCTGCGGACGGGCAAGCAGCGTGTCGAAGGCGGCAGAGAGCTGAGTGGCATACGTCGAGTCGCGCTGAACGTCGGCAATATACGACTTGAGCAGAAGTACGCGAAGTGGCGTAGAAGATTCGGGATGGCAGAGCAGCGAGTCGCGCATCTGGTTGTAACGGTCTTCCTTGCCGCAGTCGCGATAGTAGTCCATCGTCGCAAGCTGCAGGTTGGTGTTCGTCGGTTCCTGCCGTCGTACCTCATCGTAGATTTCGAGCGCCTTGAGCGTGTCGCCTGCCTGCATGTACTGGCTGCCTACCACGATGCGCAGGTTCATGTCGTGAGGCGAATCGTCGCAAAGAGCCTGCAACTGGATGAAGGCAGAGTCCAGCTCTCCCTTTTCCTTGTAGAGCCTGAACTTCTCGACACTCAACTGAGGGCTTGGTCCTTCGAGCAGCTCGATGCGGTTCAGTGCTCCGATGGCTTTGTCCGTATTGCCGACGGTGCTGTAGAGCTGGACCAGTTGCGAAAGGATGTCGCTGCGTCGCGACTGCAGGACCGTCATCTTCTCCAGGACAGGGATGGCAGACTCGGCATCGCGCCTGTTCAGGTAGAGTGCCCCCAGCGTCTCCAGGTAATAGGGATTGTTGGCGTCCAGTTCGCAGGCCTGCCGGATGTAAGCCGTGCCGAGGCTGTCGGAGCGCAGGAAGAGGTGGAGCAGTCCGATGTTGTAGAGTGCCTCGGGAGCCTCGGGATTGATGTCGAGGCAATGGCGGTAGAGGTCCATTGCCGACGAATAGTCTTCCGCGAGGCGGCATTTCTCAGCCTCCAGGTAGAAGTAGTCGAAGGTGGTCTGTGCTTTGATGCCAAGCACTCCGAACAGGAGAAATACTATGAAAGAGAAGTGTCTCAAGGTTATGCTGAAAATAAGTACGTGTAGTTATGGCAATAAGTACGTGTAGTTATGACGATAAGTACGTGTAGTTATGACGATAAGTACGTGTAGTTATGACAATAAGTACGTGTAGTTTTTATTTTGTCCCGCTGTGTCCGAAGCCGCCGGCACCGCGTTCCGTCTCGGGGAGGACCTCCACGGGTTCCCATTCCGCCTGTTCGTGGCGTGCTATTACCATCTGGGCGATGCGTTCGCCGTCGGTAATGACAAAGGGTTCGTCCGAGAGGTTCACGAGGATGACGCACACTTCGCCGCGGTAGTCGGCATCGATGGTGCCAGGTGTATTGAGTACGGTGATGCCGTGCTTGATGGCCAGTCCGCTGCGAGGGCGTACCTGTGCCTCGTAGCCAGGAGGCAGAGCCATGAAGAGGCCTGTGGGAATAAGTTTCCGCTCCAGCGGCCTGAGTTCTATGGGAGCTTCTATGTTGGCACGGAGGTCAACGCCTGCGGACTGCGGCGTTGCATAGCTGGGCAGCGCGTGGTGGCTGCGATTGATGATTTGAATTTTCATGGGGCTAATGGGACTTATTGGGCTAATGGGACTCATGGGGCTTATACGTTGGGTAGGCTCATGCCGTTTATCTTGCGGTAGAGGTCGAGGGCATAGACGTCGGTCATGCCGGAAATGTAGTCGAGGACAGCCATGATGCGCTCGTAGAGTGTCGGGGCAAGTATGTCGTACTGTGTGCTGACACGGTTGATGAGCAGTTGCGAGAAAGCGCGGTCGGAGTGAGTTGCAGCCTGGACCATGAGGTCGGTCAGCGTCGTGATGACCTTGTAGCCGGCTATCTCTATATCGACCACGTCTTTGCAGTGGTATATCTTCCTGTAGGCTGTGCGCTCGCACTGTTCGTATGCCTTTCGCGGCAGGTCTTCCATGTGCTGGATGAGCGACCCTTCGAAGGTGCCGGCGAGGATGGCTTGCTCGTTCTCGATGAAGACGCGGACGCATTGCTGCTCCAGGCAGTTGATGACGCAGGAGCGGAGATAGACAATCTGTTCGTTGACGTCGTCCACGAGCTGAGCCATGCGCTCCTCGATGTGACGCTTGTTTGCTTCGCTGAAGTAGGCGAGGAACAGTTGCTTCGTCTCTTCTGTGGTCAGGAGCTTCAGCTTGTGTGCATCCTCGATGTCCATTATCTGGTAGCAGATGTCGTCTGCTGCTTCTACGAGATAGACGAGTGGATAGCGTGCGTAGCGTACTGAACCGTCGGGAGCGGGCAGCTTCAGGATGCCGAGCTCTTGGGCGATGCGCTCGTAGTCTTCCACTTCGCTGCGGAAGAAGCCGAACTTGAGTTTATTGCCTGCCAGGTCGGACGAGAAGGGGTACTTGACGATGCTTGCCAGCGTGCTGTAGGTCATCATGAAGCCACCTTTGCGTCGTCCCTTGAAGTGGTGAGTGAGCAGTCGGAAGGCATTGGCGTTGCCCTCGAAGTGTATGAGGTCGTTCCATTGCTTCGGGGAGATGCTGTCGTTTGTTTCGGGACAGGTGTAGTCCTTGAGGAACAGTCCGTCTCCTTCGCTGAAGTAGGTGCCGATGGCTTTCTCGCCGCTGTGTCCGAAAGGCGGGTTGCCGAGGTCGTGGGCAAGGCAGGCAGCGCTGACGATGCTGCCGAGTTCGGTGAAGTGAGTGCTGTAGAGTTCGGGATGATGCTGCAGGATGAGGCGGCTGACGTCGTTGCCGAGGCTACGGCCCACGCTGCTTACTTCGAGGCTGTGGGTGAGCCTGTTGTGCACGAAGATGCTGCCCGGCAGGGGGAAGACTTGTGTCTTGTTCTGCAGGCGGCGGAAAGGTGCGGAGAAGATGAGGCGGTCGTAGTCGCGCTGAAACTCAGTGCGGTCGTCGCTTCTCGTCTGCATCTCTTCCTGTCCCAGGCGTTTGCTGGAGAGGAGTTGTTCCCAACGCATCTTGACATTTACCATTGAATCATTTCTTGTATTCTTTAGAAACAAGGCGCGCTTTTAATGCGCGGAGTTCCATTTACCATTTAGGCACTCCCCTCAGGGGGAGCGGGGAGGGGGCTACTTCTCTGTTGGTTTATAGAAGATGCGGTTGGCTCCGCTGGTTATCTGCACCAGTTCGGGGTGTTCTGCGGCGAAGGTGTCGATGTGGCGCATCCGCTTTTCCTGCAGTATCTCATCGACAGCGATGAGTATCCCTGTCTCTTCGACGTCGCCAAAGCCGTCGTTGATGGCTGTGCCGAAGAGCTTCATCGTTGGGCTGAGGCCCATGTAGGCATTGACGAGTGGCGGTATGTTGTATCCCAGTGCGCGGACTTCGCGGTTGAGGATGCGGTAGTCGGCCTTGAAGTCATCCTCAGTGAAGAGCTTGCGGAACAGCTCCGGGTCGTGCCAGAGCTTGAGGGGCTTCATGGGATAGATGAGGTTGTCGGGGTCGGGGAAGTGCTTGCCGAGGAAGTAGAGAATCATGTCGCGCGCCATGCGGTCGTAGCTGGGGTACATGGTGAACTTGCCGAAGAGGTAGCGCACGGTAGGTTCGATGACGACAATGGCTCCGAGTCCGTCCCAGAGGTTGTCAAGTGCGAAGATGCCTTTCCGACCTCGCAGTGTGCTTTGGTACTCTACGGTGACGAAGCTACGTCCGAGCTCGATGGTCCAGGGTGCGTAGTCCTTCATGAATCGCTCGGAGAAGCGGAACATGTGGCTTGTGGCCAGGATGGGCTGTCCGTCGGGAGCTATCTGCCAGTCCTTGCCGAGGATGTAGCGGTAGCCGCCAATGATTTCCTCTGTATCGGGGTCCCAGACGAGGATTTGCTTGTAGCAGTTCTCGCAGGTGTCGAACTCGTCGAGGTCGTAGCTTTTGCCTGTTCCTCCTCCTGCTTTGCGGAAGGCTATTTCTCGCAGGCGCCCTATCTCGCGCACAACGTTTGGCGAGTCGTGCCATGTAACGACATAGACCTCGTTACTACTTTTGTTGGTCATGCGTAACCGCTTGTCGGGCGTTAGTTCCGACTTCAGCACCTCAGCGGGTATGGGGTCTGCTATGGGTTCCATTGTCATGTTGTTATCTGAATTATCTGAGTAATCTGAGTGTTCTGAGTAATCTGAGTGGATGTCTTCTATATTTCATAGACTCTGTCCTGTACCCAGCGCCCCCATTCGCCTGGCTTTTTCGACTTGTCGAAGGTTTCCCAGGGTATGGGTTTGCCGATGCGGACGGTGTAGTGGTTGCCACGGCTGCGGTACATTTCGTCGGGCAGGAGGGCCATGGCGAAGTTGGGCAGGTGGAGGCGCTTGCACCAGCGGGCTACGTTGTAGAAGCGGCTCGAGTTGTGTCCGTCGAAGTGGATGGGCACGATGTCGCGCTGATGCTGTACGCTTTTGACGATGAATGCCTTGTTCCAGGGGATGTCGCGTATGGTGCCGTCTGCTTGTTTGCGGCTGCAGAGTCCTGCGGGGAACATGATGACTTGGCAGTCGCTGGCGAATGTGCTTTCCACGATGGCGGGGAGGGAGCGGGCCTGCTTGCCTATCTTGTTGATGGGCACGCAGAGGGGGGCCAGTCCTTCGAGGTTCATCAGGAGGTCGTTGACCAGATACTTTATCTTGCCGCCATAGTGCTCGCCGATGATCCATCCGAGGGTGACGCCGTCGATGGCTCCGAGGGGATGGTTAGAGACGAAGGTATAGAGGCGTCCGTCGTCGGGCAAGTTCTCCTTGCCTTCCACTGTGACGTCAGCTCCCACGTACTCTACGACTCCTTTGCAGAAGTCCACGCCCACTCTGCCTCGGCGCAGGTAGATGTTGATGAATTCCTGGTGTATGATGCGTGCCAACAGACCAGTCAGCCACTTCGGGATAAACTTGGCTTTCTTCCCTGCCCGCTCGCGGACAATTTTGTCTATGTCAATCTCGTTTATCATTGTATATTTGTGTGTTTGTCAACGTCACATGTCTTTTTGTGGCATCGATGGCAGACAAGAGATGTTCTTTTTCTGCTAATTGATAGTTATGGGCCGGTTGTTGATGAAGTAGTGTCCCTTCGGCAGTCCGCCCAGCCAGTTCTTGCCTTTGTTGAGTCGGGCCGTCAGGTAGAGTACTCCGTTGTTTGTGTAGATGGGCAGGAGCTGATTGTGGTCGCTTTGTATTTGTACTGCTCGGCCGATGACGGAAATCTGTACGGGATATGTCGAGGTGCTCATTTTCCGGGTGGAGGGCATCTCAGGCGAGGTGGCGACCACGGCCAGTGAGTCTGGGGTGCGATACGCTTTCACCTTGCGTCTGCGCAAAGCGCCATCGGCTGGCCAGCATAGCATGGCTGCCAGCAGCAACAGGCAAATTCGCATCATAGATGTCCTACTCATCTCTTATTCCAGTGGTTTATGCTTTCAGGGGGTTCCATCCTTGTGCTTTGAGGGCGAACTCCGACCCGTCGCGTGTGACGAGGGCTTGTCCCTTCTCTGCTTCGGTGATGTAGCCGATGACGTGTATGTCCTCGAGGGCCGATACGGTATCGTTCATGGCGAGGGGCACGGTGAAGAGCAGTTCGTAGTCCTCTCCGCCGTTCAAGGCGCAGGTGCTGACGTTGAGGTTCAGCTCCTCGGCCATTGCAGCGGTCTGGTAGTCGAGCGGCAGTCGCTCTTCGTAGATGCGGCATCCTGTCTGGCTCTGCTTGCAGATGTGCATGAGTTCGCTGCTCAGTCCGTCGCTGATGTCCATCATGCTTGTGGGGTGTATGCCTGCCTGGCGGAGGGCCTTGATGATGTCGCCGCGTGCCTCGGGCTTGAGCTGACGCTCCAGGATGTACTCGCGGCCCGAGAAGTCGGGCTGCTGGTCGCGCAGGAGCTCCATCTGCTCCTTGCTTCCGCTCTTGCGTGCAGCCTCCACCTGCTCGTTGTAGATGGCTTTCTCCCTTTCAAGCAGTTG
>Ga0310691_10005385_pt1 | contig 14044 bp, 15 predicted proteins | sample 176DNAGHGlowgp2_FD_203887 | JGI IMG/M metagenome (GOLD analysis project Ga0310691, IMG submission 203887) | Sheep rumen microbial communities from Palmerston North, Manawatu-Wanganui, New Zealand - 1766 DNA GHGlow gp2 (v2) (version 2) | ecosystem: Host-associated > Mammals > Digestive system >... | reverse complement strand
ATGATTGATAAGTTGCAGTTTTTGGCAAATAGCCTCGCTATAAACCATTTCATCCTGCCTATGATAAATGCTCTGTTTGATTGATAACGATATTTGTTATCAGGATCTGCACTCTTCATTGGTAACAGTTACAAGAGAAGTGTTCAGATAGCATTTGCTATGGGGAGTCTTTCTGAAAATTTTGTTATGGAAAGGCGCCTTATGCAGTCACTTGTGAAGGATAACTTTTCTGCACTGGGGCTCGGAAAGTATGGAGTGGACATCCAATTTGATAAGGAAAGCCAACAGGAAATCATAGAATACATCGATCAGGAGAATTTCAATAGCCTCTCTTATTTGAAACAGGATTATTTCAACTTCAAGAAATATGTGAATTCAGAGTATTCGCCTAGGCACATGGACTTCCTCAATAATGATTGTGCTCCGGATCTGATGAGATTTCTTCAGATAAAGATTAGTGGAAGAAAGACTGGATGTTATTATTCATTCCTTCAGGGTATAGGAGAGGAAAATCTCCCAGTGTTTTCGGATGATCAGATTGATTTTATTAAGTACACATCTTCACTATTGCCATTGGTCAGGATGCATGAATATACAGTTATACACAAGCTGCTATCGGGGCCTATATCCGACGAAGACTTGAGGCACGTTCTTTTTGAAGAAATACCAAATTGCACAGGTGATGAAGTGGATCATACGATCCGGTTCATGATAAAGAAGGGAGCAATAAAATCAGAATCGGAGTGGCTGTCACTAAATGTAACAATTGATGAGCAGTTCACAGAGTATATGGAGGATCTTCTTGCCTATGGGATGACCCAATATGAAGGCAGGTATAAGAATGCCGAAAAATTTATCCTGTGGCACAATTATCGGATGGATCAGGTTCAGTTGAAACTTCTTAAGGATCCGGACCATAACCAGAAAGGAACATACTTCTACGGTGATGAGGCTATTGTGTTTGCTTCATTAAAGAAAGATGCGTCTATAGAGGAAAGACTTGCTTATAAGGATAAGTTTTTGACACCGAACACATTCCAGTGGGAGTGCGAGAACAACATTTCTGATCGAGATCTTCAGGCACTAAGATTATGCAAGTATGTACATTTATTTATTAGGAAAGTCGATGAAGAGCATGGGGTACGACTTCCGTTTATATATGTTGGAGAGGGAAGATTTTCTAATGAGAGAAAGCAGGAGAAGATAGATTCTACTACCGGCAAAGAGAACATAACCCATTTATATGATATTCCGATGCAGGAGGAATTGCCGGATTACCTGCAATATGATTTTGGAGTGGTGGTCTGATGAAAACTGTGAGGGTTGTTGCAGCTGTTATTTGTGACAGTTTGGAGAAAAAAACAAAGATTTTTGCCACAGTCAGAGGATATGGAGAATATAAAGGCTGGTGGGAGTTTCCCGGTGGAAAGATTGAAGGCGGAGAAACGCCGGAACAGGCTCTGATACGAGAGATCAGAGAGGAATTGACGGCTGAAATCTCTGTGGGAGAGTTGATCAAAACCGTGGAATACGATTATCCCAGCTTTCATTTATCCATGGATTGCTTTTGGGCTGAGGTTATATCAGGTCAGCTTGAGTTGAAAGAAGCAGAAGAGGCACGCTGGTTAAGTAAGGAAGAATTATTGGATGTTAAATGGCTTCCGGCAGATTGGGAGCTTATAGAATTGATAAGGCAGACATCCGGAGTGTGAGGAGAAAAAGAATGATGGAAATATCAAAGGCCGATTGGAAATTATATCGTGAACGTGTCGGTGACTGGCAGGAGCATTATATGGAAAAGTTGGTGAAGCAGTATATTAAGCTGCTGAGTTCGCCGGGAAATGCATCGGATCATTTCTGGGAATTGGAGAAGAGAATCCAGAGGGACAGGAAACATCCTGGAGTAATCATAGAGCTTCGCAAATCAGAAGCTATATGGGACATAGCGATGTTCATTCAAAAAAAGGTCATCAAGATGGAAGACTTGGAAGGATTCAGCGATGAGCTGATAGAGGCTGTGAAACTGATACTGAGCAGATAGAGGAGGCGTTATGAGCAGATTAAAAGAACTTCGGAAATACGTGGATGCGGAACTGAACAAGATGGAGGATGCAGACAAGCGAACCAGTGCTATTGCACATTTATATGGAGTATCTTTGGTAGCGACGATGATCGCAAAGAAGCGTGGTATGGATCCGGAGATCGCATCCATGGCGGCGATGCTGCATGATCTGCATGCCTATAAGACAGGATCTTATGATGATCACGCACATAAGGGTGCTGATCTTGCCAGGGAGATTCTGGGAGAATTGAAACTTACAGATGAGTTGGAGACAGATATAATCTGTTCTGCGATTTATCATCATGACGATAAGTTGGTGACGGACGATCCGATGGATGAGGTCTTGAAAGATGCGGATGTGATTGACCATTGCTTGAAGGACTCATCTAAGTCGGTGAAGGAAAAGGAACAGGCACGATACGATAAGCTGTGTGCGGAGTTTGGGATGAATTAAGATAATGAACGAGACGCTAAATTATTATGATAAAAACGCAGAGTCCTTTGCTAATGGAACTGCGGATATAGAGTTTTCTGAGATGCAGGACATGTTTCTTGTGGGGCTAAAAGAAGGCGCGTCGATTCTTGATTTTGGTTGCGGCAGTGGACGTGATACGAGATATTTTCTACAAAAGGGATATAGTGTTACGGCGCTAGACGGCTCTGCTGAGTTGTGCAGGATTGCAGAAGGGAAAACTGGAATACCTGTGATACAGATGGACTTCAATGATTTTGATGAACAGGATCAGTATGACGGAATATGGGCGTGTTCTTCTATCTTGCATTTGTCGAAGCAGGAGTTAAGAAATGTTTTGATCCATATGGAGAAGGCACTCCATCATAATGGGATTATTTATACCTCTTTCAAATATGGTGACTTCTCGGGAATGAAAAATGGAAGGTATTTTACTGATTTTACGGAAGATTCCTTTAAGATGTTTATCGCAGAGATAGAGCGGCTTGTGATTGAGAAGCTATGGATCACGGGAGACGCAAGACCGGGCAGACAGGATGAGAAGTGGCTCAATACAATACTGCGAACGACACGGAGATAGGCTATGGATTTTATATTACCGGAATCAGATGGACTCCGAATTGAATATTTCGGGCATCTCTTTGATAACACCAGTGAGTGCTATAAGATGTTCTGGTTCCAGGTGATCGTGGAGAAGATTCTTGCCGGTCAGACTTCTGCCAACTATGAGGAGATCATAGATGAGATGATCACGGATGCCTGGTATATGGTGGCGGAGTATCATCTCAATCTTGGACCGAGGGATAATCTGGAATTTGCCGTGAACAGGCTGGTAGAGATATCCGACTTCAAGGCATCGGAGGATAAAGCGGTGCTTCTGGAATATATCCGGAACTGTCAGGATCCGGAGGTGCTTCGATATAAGAGAATTCTGACCACCAATGTTCCATATCGTTTGCAGGCACCGTTTTTGGATTTGAAGACAGATGACTGGAATGTCGGGAAGAAGCAACTGATCGACCGGATCAACGCTTATTATCGTCTGATCTATAAGTTTGATCAGCTGGACGGACTTAATACACGGATTCATTTTGATGAGAAATGGAGCGAATACATCGTCAGGAATCAGGTCATCATAAAGGGATGGCTGAAATATAATCTGGTAGAATATCTTCAGAGAAGGAATCCGAATGTTCCCGGCGTTATCGACAAGCTGTATCCGCCTCAGGAACGAAAGCTGGAGGATATACAGAAGTATTGGAAGCTGATCATGACGGTTCAGCCGGTGGTGGAAATATACGGGAATGGAGAGCTGACAGAAAAGGATATTTCCATTGATCATTTTGTGCCTTGGTCCTATGTGGCGAATGATGAGATTTGGAATCTGCATCCGACAACAAAGAGTATCAATTCATCCAAGAGCAATAACCTGCCGAGGTGGGATGTGTATTTCAAGAAGCTTTCAGGATTGGAATATTTGTCATACCAGCTGATGTGGCGGCACGAGGGGATTCGTAAGGAGTTCGAAAAGATAAAAAAGAAACACTTGAATTCACCTTTGGTAGAGGGAAGGCTGTATGCACCGAACCTTTCCAGGGAAGAATTTGGAGGCAGGCTGTCTGAAATAGTACTTCCGGTATATCAGTCAGCAAAGGCAGCAGGGTTCCGGGAGTGGGAGTATACAATATATGAGCATTCATGAGAAAGAGTGTGTGTTTGAGTACTGAGAGAATACAGAGATTGTATTGCCAATATGTAAAAAGAAATTACAGATAATCAAAGGAGATGTAGCCATGGTTGGAGAGAAATTTACATTAATGCAGTATTCGGTCAGCGCTATTCTGGGACTTATTGAGGCGGGTCAATTTGTTATCCCGGAGATTCAGCGTCCATTCGTGTGGAAGAGGAGTCAGGTGAGAGATCTGATTGATTCTTTGTATAACGGCTACCCGACCGGATACATCATCACCTGGAAGAACCCGGATGTGCAGACAAAGGATGGAGCTGTTGCCGGCGGCAAGCACGTTCTGATTGATGGGCAACAGCGAATTACGGCTTTGATGGCTGCTATTTCTGGTATGGAAGTACTGGACGAGGATTTCAATAAAGGGCGGATAAAGATCGCATTCAATCCTTTGGCGGATGATCCTACAAAGACCTTCGCAGTGCAGGATGCATCACATTTGAAGGACAAAAAATGGATCCCGGATATTTCCGAAGTATTCAAACCGGATTTTAAGCAGAGAGCGTTTGAAAATGATTACGCCAAGAATAATGATGGCGTGGATCTTGATGAATTATCGGAGATAATTCTTAAGTTGAAGGGCGTTGCAAATCGTCAGATAGGTGTCATCGAGCTGGAACATTCTTTGGATATTGATGAAGTCACTGAGATTTTCATCAGGATCAATTCAAAGGGGACTCCGCTTAGTCAGTCAGACTTTGTAATGTCTAAGATGGCAGCAGATACAGTTCATGGTGGAAATACTCTTCGTAAGGTTGTGGATTATTTCTGTCATCTTGCTGTGAAGCCAGATTTCTATCCTCAGATGACCAAGGATGCTGAGTTTGAAAAGACAGAATTCGTTTCAAAGATCAAGTGGCTGGCAAAAGATAACGAAGATATTTATGATCCGGATTATGGTGACATGCTCCGTGTGGCATTTATGTACAGCTTCAACAGGGGAAGGTTGGCGGATCTTGTTAGTTTGTTATCAGGAAGGGATTTTGAGACCAGAGAATATAAGGATGAAATCGTAGAAGACTCTTACGCCAAATTGAAGAATGGAATCCTGAAATTTGTAAATGAGTACAGTTTTGAGCAGTTTGTACTGGCTATTAAGGGAGCCGGTTTCAAATCGAGCAAACTGCTTAATTCACAGATGACGCTGGATTTTGCTTATACGCTCTATTTGAAACTACATGATGATCCTAATGTGTCTCAAGGACAGATTAAGCGGTTGGTGCAGAAGTGGTTTGTGTTATCGACGCTTACCGGAAGGTATGTGGGATCTCCAGAATCCGTTATGAGCAGGGATATAAGGCTTATCGTAGAAAAAGGATTCCAGCAATTTGCACAGGAGGCAGAAGCCTCCGCACTATCGGACACCTTCTGGCAGGTTACTCTTCCACAGAATTTGGAAACAACCTCTGTCAACAGCCCAGCTTTCAATGTTTTCCTTGCAGCACAGGATTATCTGAAGTGTAGTTCGATGCTTATGAAAGGAACGATGATATCGGATCTCATAACAATTTCCGGCGATGTTCATCATATCTTCCCGAAGGCTTATCTGAAGAAGAACGGCGTTGATAATAAGGGTAGATACAATCAGGTAGCGAACTTTACATATCTGGATACTCAGGTGAATAAGGCGATAAGTGATGATGCGCCTTGTGAGTATTTTGGAGTAATCCTTGAACAGTGTAAGACGAAGGATGTCCAGATCGGGAATATTGCCGATGAGAATGAGTTGATGATCAACTTGGCTGAGAATGCAATTCCCGGGGATGTCGTTAAGATGGATGTTAAGGATTATGAAAGATTCTTGGTAGAGAGAAGAAAGCTCATGGCAGCGATGATTGAGAAGTATTATAAAACTCTTTGAGAAGGATAAGGATGATTTGGTTCAATGTATATTGATGTAAATTGGGACAGTTTCAAATTAAACAATCAGTACTCCAAAGGGCTTCGATTCAAGTTTGAAGATTTGTGCAGACAATTATTTGCAAATGAGAATCTTGCCGGAAATAAAAGGTACCGACATCTTCATTCAAATCCTAATAATCCTGGGCTTGAAACTGAGCCTGTCTTTGATGAAGTTAATAAGAGATGGGTTGGCTTTCAGGCGAAGTATTTTGATGTTAGAGCAGATTATACTCAGATAAAAGACTCTGCAAATATGGTAGTCAAGCATTATGCGGGAAAGGTAGATCATGTTTTTCTATATAGTAATAAGGAACTTACAACAGGCAGCTTAACGGATGTTGTAGGCATCCTTAATAAAGCCAATATTACGTTAGAACTCATTACTGATAATGCCATTCTTGATCTTGTGCGAGGGAAATATCCATATCTTGGCGTTTATTATTTTGGAAGTCTAAGCCTATCTCAGCAATGGTTTTGCGAAAAAAACAAGCATGTTTTTGATGAACTAGGTCAAAGGTTTAATCAAGAGTTTAATGTTGATACGAAAGCGTCTCAGGAATTGTCGTTGTTTGCAATGGATGGTGATGCGATACGGCATATTAATTCGAAGAAGGGATTGCTTTTAGAGCGAATAAAAGATCTGTTTTGGAAGAATACTAATTACCAATCGTATTTATGCAAACTGGAGGAGTTAGTTGCGCAGCTTCCGGATATAGACCTTTATTCCATTAAAGATTCGTTTGATTGGAAGGAAAAAATAATAGCAAAAACTCAGGATCATATTGCATCAATTTCTTTACATATTGAAGCACTTGGGGAAGAAGAGAAGAAGTTATATCAAAATGCTTTTAATGATTCAGAACACGATGATAAAAGCAAGGAAAAATACTACGCTATTCGTCGAGAAATACAACGGCTAGAAGAGATAGCAGAGCTTCCGTCAATTATTGAAGTAAATGAAAGAGAAAGGCAATTGATTCTGCAGAATGTGATTATCATAAGCGGGGAAGCGGGAATAGGGAAATCACATCTGATGGCTAATGAAATACACAAACTGATGATAGAGAATAGATACGGACTCATTTTGTCTGCTAATATCTATTTTAAAAATGATCCGATTAGCTTCCAGATTATGAATAATCTAGGAATTGAAGTAGGAATAGATGACTTTATAGATGCTTTGGAAACCATAGGTGAAATCAATAATTCTGTTGTTACGGTATTCATTGACGCTTTAAACGAAACTTGGAACAAACAGTTGTGGCAGACAGGATTGAATTCAATAGTTGAAAAGATCAATTCATCACCAATGGTTAAGTTGGCATTATCATATAGAAATGAGTATGAAAAGAGCATTCTGCCTGAAAAACTTTTAGTAAAAACCAAGGATGGAGAAATACTTCAAATTCATCATAGAGGATTTGTTGATAATAGCATTGAGGCTATAGAAGCCTTTTTTAATCACTATAGTGTTCCGTTCACTCCGTTGGAATACTTTGGTTATGAATTATCAAATCCGTTATTTTTAACGCTTTATTGCAAAACCTATTCGGGAGAGGAAGTGGATTTGCCTTCTTTATATGAAAAAGTAATAAAGCATGCAAACAAAAGCATTATTAGATCGAAACGTTTTTCTGAGCAGGGATTCACTGAAGATGATGAAATACTGTTACCTTTAATACAGGAAATCGCTAGGAAGCTAATTGATACTAACAAACGGAGTATTACGCGAAAGGATCTGATTCAGCTTGATTTTTGGAAAGAATATGGTATAGCACCGGGAAGATTCATTCCATTATTATCAGAAGAGAATGTCATTTATGACGCTGCTTACGACGGAAATGAGTGGTATTATTTCTCATACGATCAAATGAATGATTATTATTGTGCAAGAGAGATAATTAGGATGCATGATGATAAGATTTCTCTAAAAAAATATATTGTCGACAAGGTTTTGGAAATAAAAGATGGGATATTGGGTAATCAAGGAAATACGGACTTGTTTATTAATCTTTGTGCCATTTATGCGGAAAAATATAAGGAAGAATGCATAGATATAATTGATGGCATTACCGATGATATTGACAGGAACGAGATTTTTTCAAAGTATATCTCATCATATCAATGGAGAAAGAGCGGAAGCATATCTCAGGAGACATTTTGGGCTTTGGTAGAAAAGTATTCATGTTATCCGGAAGACTTGTGGAACATGATTATTGGCAACAGCATCAAGGTGAATAACCCTATTAATGCTGATTATCTACACAAAATACTTATGCGATATAAACTCAATCGCAGAGATCTCTTATGGACACTGTATGTTAATGGGTTGACTGATTACGAAGGGAACAGAGTTGTCCAGTTGGTGGAATTATATAACAGGGGTGGAACGCTTGAAGTATCGAATGATAAGCAGTTAGAGTTGCTTATAACATTACTGGCATGGTTGCTTACTTCATCAAATCGCTGGCTTAGGGATCATACTTCTAAAGCAATGATCGAGATATTGAAAAAGAACTTCAGATTTTGCAAAAAAATCTTGGAGAAGTTTAGGGATGTAAATGATCCATATGTAATCCAGCGGCTTTACGGGATTGTTTTTGGTGCTTGCTGTAAGCGAGAGGAAAAACAGAACGAATATCAATCTCTCGCTGAATATGTTTATGATAATGTATTTAACAAGGAAAAGGTATATCCGGATATTCTTCTCAGAGATTATGCACGATTGATAATTGAAAGGTTTTTATATGAAAATCCAGATTATAAAGGAACGATTGATAAATCAAGGATAGTTCCTACATATTGTTCTGACCCTATTCCGGAAATGGGTGATAAAAACTATGAAAAGATGAATGATGAAGGACTGTTTTGGCTTATTCATTCAATGAGATTTGAAGGAATGGGGATGTATGGTGATTTTGGGAGGTATGTTTTCCAAGCCGCATTAAGAAGCTTTGAGGTTGATCACAAGAATATATTTAACTATGCAATGGATTACATACTTAATGAGCTTGGTTATACTGTAGATTACTTCGGAGAATATGACCGGCAATGCGGAAGATATGACAGGTTTCGTACATCGAAGACAGAAAGAATAGGGAAAAAGTATCAATGGATTGCCATGTATAATATTCTTGCTCGTGTTTCTGATCATAATGTGATGAAAAATGGATGGTATGATTCAGCGGAGGAAGTTAGTTTTGAAGGGGCATGGGAACCATATGTAAGAGATTTTGACCCAACCTTGAACATCCATTTTATGAATTGTAAAGAGGCTCCATGCTTTGTGGCACTTACGGATTACAATGACAATGTTAAAAAAGAAATTTTGGCTATAAATACTGAAGATTCAAGTTCGAAGGATAAATGGCTGAGTGAAAGGGATTATTTCATCGAGAATTGGAAGGAAAGAGGCGTATTAATAGATTCGAATGGCACGCAATGGATATCTTTGTCACAGGTATATGATAGTGGGCGAAGAAATCTAAAAGAAGAAAAGCTACTTGCCTGGTGTTGTACATATGCATACTTTATGACAGATGAACAGGCTATGGTATTTTTGAATTCCCTGACGCGAGGAGAATCTATAATATCCAGCGATATATCTAATACCCATCATACATACGCTATATTTGACAGGGAGTATCCGTGGTCTCCGAGCTGTAAGCAGTTTGAAGAGGAGTCATGGACAGATGTGCATGTAAAAACAGGTAAAAAAGAAATCATCACAGAAACAGTATCTGTGCCTGATTTCTCTGTGTTAGATGAGTATCTCCAGAGGATTAGTGATTACATTGATTGTCATGAAGATGGGAAATTTGATGCTGTTGAAACTTTAACTGAGTGTATTGATCCGCCAGAAATACCCAGCAAAGAAGTAACAAGAGAACGAGAGGTAGAGGTGGATATCGGAAAGATACTCTTGGCTACTACAGAATTGCTGTGGGAAGAGGAATATGATGCATCGAAGGATGAAACTATTTCTCGTACATTGCCCTGTGGAGAACTGATTAACTCGTTGGGATTACAGCAATTAGGCAGTGACGATTTTTTCTATGATCGAGATGGAGACTTGGCGGCTTTTGATTTAGGTCTTACGCAAGGAGAGAATTGTTTTGTTATTCGACGAGATTTATTAAATAAATTTCTTGAAGATAAGAGCTATAAGCTAGTGTGGCTATTAAAAGCCGGCAAGGAAGTGCATGGTGAGGAATTGTCAATTTCAGAATCAAGTGAGTGGGAAGGCGTTTATATCTTCAATGAAAAAGGAATAGAGGGAGATATTAAAAGGATGGAGAATACATACTGAAAAATTCGAGCATTATTATGCAAGAATTGTGGAGGTGAGGTATGACAAAGGTTTATTGTTATTCACGGTGTACAACTTGTAAGAAAGCCTTAAAATGGCTGGATGATAACAAGATCGAGTATGAGCAAATTGATATCAAGGAAGATCATCCGGATGAAAAGACGCTGCGTCAGTTGCATAAGAAGAGTGGGCTTCCGTTGAAGAAGTTCTTCAATACCAGTGGCCAGCTATACCGGGAGATTGAGCTGTCAAAAAAGCTTCCGGATATGAGCGAGGATGACATGTTCAAACTTCTGGCATCGGATGGGATGCTGGTTAAGAGACCGATTCTGATCACAGAGGATACTGTGCTTACAGGGTTCAAAGAAGAGGACTGGAGGAAGGCTCTATGAGCAGGATTGAACTGATCAATGCTTCCTGTGCAGATCAGACAGTAGATGCTGTTGTAAATGCCGCGAATGATGGCCTGTGGGCAGGCGGCGGTATCTGTGGAGTGATCTTCAGAAAAGCAGGGATGTCAGAGCTTACTGATACTTGCAGGAAATATAAGACACCACTTAGCGATGGTGATGCGGTTATTACACCGGCTTTCAATATGTCGAATGCGAAGGCAATCATACACGCTGTTGGTCCAAATTTTGCTGTTACACCAACGGCGTTTAAGGAGTTGTTTGATGCCTATTATAATTCGCTGAAGGTGTTGATGGAGAATGGATATCATAGCATTTCATTTCCTCTGATCAGTTCAGGTATATTTGGCGGATCCTTGGAAAATCCCGTTGCAGAATCGACAAAACAGTGCCTTAGAGCGTATCAGAAGTTTACGGCTGATCATCCGGATTATGAGATAGATGTAAAGCTCTGTGCATTTACGGCTTTGGAGATGCAGGAGGCGACTAAGGAATATGAGACTTTTTATCGCGATTCAATTTGAAGAGAATATCCTTGATGCTCTGACGGACTTTCAGGCTGATCTGAAGAGTCAGGGTGTGTCAGGAAATTATACTAAGCGGGAGAACCTGCACATTACGCTGGCCTTCATTGGCGATTATGGGAACCCTGATGAAGTTTTGGATGCTATGGAGCAGGTGGATTTTAGACCGATCGAGATCAGCCTGGATGGCGTGGGCAGTTTCGGAGAGCTTTTCTGGGTGGGACTTGCAGATAATCCGCAGCTTATGGGGTACGTGAAGCGGCTTAGACGAGAACTTGCGGAGCAGGGTATACCGTTTGATAAGAAACGATTCTCCCCGCATATCACACTGATCAGGAAGTATTCCTGTAGGGGAGGAAGAGAGATTCTGGTATCGGATCTGCCGAAAGGACGTATGGTGGCAACGAAGGTTTCCCTAATGCGGTCGGAGCGTGGAAAGAATGGGATGATCTATACAGAGATTGGGTGTATATCATAATGCCGTGAGTATTCTGGAGGATTAAGATGTTTCGAGATATGAGAAGATTTAAGCAACAGATACCGGATGAGGAATGCATCGAGGTTCTGAAGAAGGAACCACGAGGTGTTCTGTCCGTACTTGGTGATGAAGGTTATCCTTATGGAATACCTATGAATCACTGGTATTCGGAAGCAGATGGGAAAATCTATTTCCATTGTGCCAAAGAAGGGCATAAGTTGGATGCTATTGCACGGCGTGATAAAGTCAGCTACTGCGTGATGGATCAGGGCTATAGAAAAGAGGGCGAATGGGCGCTGAATATCCGAAGTGTGATCATATTTGGGCGGATGCATATCGTCGAGGATGAGGAAAAGAAGAGGGAGATCTGTACGAATCTATGCCGGAAGTTTACCGATGATGAGGCTTATCTTGAGAAGGAACTGAAGAATGCATTCCCGAGAGTGTGCTGTCTGGAACTGGTACCGGAGCATATGACAGGAAAGTTGGTGAATGAGTCATGATCACAGTCAATCTTTATTATACAGGGACAAACGGCAATGCCAGGAAGTTTGCTGAGGAAATGGAAAGCAGCGGTACTGCGGATCTGATCCGGGCAGAGAAGGGTAATGTCAGATATGAGTATTTCTTCCCGATGAAAGATACGGAGACAGTGCTTCTGATAGATGCCTGGGAGAGTCAGGAGGCGATTGATGCGCACCATGCATCGCCGATGATGGCAAAGATTGCAGAGTTGAGAAATAAGTATGATCTCCATATGAAAGTGGAGCGGTATGTGTCTGACGAGGACAGTGTACCGGATAAAGATGAAGAATTTATCAGGAAGTGAGAACTGGTATGTCTGATAAAAATGTGAGTAAGTTTATATCGCTTGTCCTGCGACATAAGCCGGAAACCATCGGGATCACTCTTGATGAGCATGGCTGGGCTGATGTTTCTGAACTGATCGCAGGGGTAAGCAAGTCGTATTCTCTGGATATGGAGGATCTTGAAAGGATCGTAGCGGAAGATGAGAAGCAACGGTATTCTTTCAATGAGGATAAAACGTTGATCCGGGCGAACCAAGGACACTCCATTCCGGTAGATGTGGAGCTGGAGCAGGTTGAACCGCCGTAGATTCTTTATCATGGTACGGCGACGAAATATGAAGAGGCCATTGATTATGAGGGACTGATTCCGAAGGAGGTAAGCATGAAAGAAGACAGAGAGGATCAGTTTTTCGAAGAACCGGAAGAAGAGGCCGGAGGGTTTCCGAATCTGGATAAGTATCTGAATGGAAGGGAGCGCCACTGGGTAAGCTACACTGAAGGGGCAAAGATGTATCGGATCCCCTATTATGTAGAGTGTCACTTTCCAATCCTCTGATCTGATTGATTTTCAGTTAAATAAAAATAAGGTACTGTATGGTTTAATCTGACATATTCTCCGACAGATTATTCCAGGCAGTGCCTTTTGTGGTATCATTAGCTTTGTTACTATGGAAGAAGACAGCAGACCCTCCCTGGAAAAGTTCGTCTGTTGTCCCGCAACCAGTCACAGTCATAAGACTGTGCCGTACAAGACCATGATACTAATTTCTGTCAGTGATTACAACCAGTTTTCGCAGGATTATATATTTAGATAAAACAATTGCATATTGTACGGGGCTGGATATAGATAAAAATTTCAAATGTAACCGCATATCTGTAAAAGGGAAAGTTTTTGATGTGCTTAAGTATGACAAGAATACTGTTTGTCTGCTGGGGCAAGCGATTTCAGTAGAATGGAAATCCCTGAAAATAAGGCGTTTTGAAGATATATCAAGCGGATTTACACCCCGTTTACACCTTTTGAAGGTGAACTACCCGATGAAGATATAAATTAAATGCATTCTGTAGAAGCAGGGTGCTTTTATTAACATCTAGTGAGGAAACATTGCAAAAATCATAATGTTCAATAATGTTGTGGTTGAAAACAACTATAGCAAATTCTTGCCAAAGATAGTTTATTTAGTGCGTTTGCAATGTTTTCGAAATGCCCTGCAATGTTCTTGCAATGTTTCGCAATGTATGATATGTTTATGGAAGAACAACCTGGAGGTAGGAAGGTGAAGATAACAGAAATATATAATGACGTGATCAATGAAAACGTGGATTATGAGTTT
>Ga0310691_10005384_pt1 | contig 14049 bp, 14 predicted proteins | sample 176DNAGHGlowgp2_FD_203887 | JGI IMG/M metagenome (GOLD analysis project Ga0310691, IMG submission 203887) | Sheep rumen microbial communities from Palmerston North, Manawatu-Wanganui, New Zealand - 1766 DNA GHGlow gp2 (v2) (version 2) | ecosystem: Host-associated > Mammals > Digestive system >... | reverse complement strand
CAACCGTTTCGTCGGGTTCGGGTTCGGGTGCCGTAAATCCGTCATTTAAATAGAAACGTACCGAAGCCTTGCCGCATATGCCGGGATGATCAAATTCAAATCTTATCTGACCGGGAATGTTGTCATCCCCGCTCCATTCGATCTCATCGAGATTTATAAGTGTTTCCGACCCGTCGCATCTTACGCTCTTTACGATCGTGGTTCCCGAAACATAAGGATCGGTATGCCCGTACATCTGAAAACAAAAATCCGCGGTCTCAGTAAGAGGCTCCGCCTCGATACTTACGCCTATCTGTCGTACAAGTTTTTTTAAGCCCTCTGTACTGCCGAGAAGCTTTATTATCTCTTCGTCTTCGATATTACCGACAAGCCTTGCGCTCGCCTCAAGCCTTCCGTCGCTTTCAAAGATATGCTGAACGCCCTTTCCGGTAGAAATATCCGCGCCGAAAATATCCTTGTTGCGCATGATAAAAAAGGAACTTCCCTTTTTAACGGGATCTTTAGGTGCCTTGGGTTGTAAGCTGATATCGGTCATAACGGCCTCCGTGTCGATGATTTACTGGAGATTTCAGATTTTCACTTACTGACATTCTAAATAATCGCTTTTTGTTTTTCTTCTTAATGCTTGCCCCGTTCTTTTCACATTATGCTATCTTAACAACAAAGAACCGTGAACATCTCGAGAGATGATCACGGTTCTTTGCATCAAACAATTTGTACAGTTTTTTAAACTATCCGACTTTTAACCATATTTCCGAACAGAATCAATCCGTATATTGCCGTTGGGATTGAAATGATCATATAGGGGAGCGTATATAAAGCCTTTGCTTCCCATATGATGTGAAACAAAAAACCTCCGAGTAGCGAAACAGACAGGATAAGCGTAAGCCACTCAGTTTTCTTAAATGTCTTAACGGCAAAAACAATATTACCGAACCACACGAGCAAAACAAAAACACGCATCCATACCGAGATGATATGCCTCAGTTTCCCCGATATAAGGCTTGTTGCCAACGCACCGAGTTCACCGTGATTGTCAAAAGCATCTATCATCCAGAAAGCCTGATATGTCGGTTCGCTCCACTGCGTAACGATCTTTTCCTTAAAAAACGATATACCCTCACCGGGATGATCTTTAAAAAACAAAAGTCGTTTAGCTATATCTGCCCTTGCGACTTTGTCGGAAAGAGCTGCATCATATTCACATGCTTCGAACGTTTCGACCGAATAACCGTTATACCAGCCGTTTGTCCCGCATCCCCACTCCTGCATTCCGTCCTGAAGACCCATCGATATCCAAAGAGTCTTAGGCATTCCCGCAAGTATCTCCTTACCCGAAACATGCTCGTAATGGCTGTATACGGGCTTCATTCCCAAAAATGAAAGGAAGATCAGCAAAACGATGGCAAGGTCAAAGAGCATGGTCCTAAGCGGCTTACGGTCACGGCCGTTTTCGGGCATTTCGTCGGATCCATCGCCGGATCTTACGGTTTTAGAAGTTAAAACATAAATAAGACCGCATATGATCGAAGCTATCGTAATGATCAGTGTATTGTTTTTGCAAATATCAGCGAGCGTAAATGAAAATAAAGCGCCGATACCCGGCAGGATCTTTCCCGCGATCTTTTCACATGAAGCGGTCAGGGCTCTTATCATAAGCCTTATCCCGAGAGTTGCAAAAAACAGTCCGAAGAGATTCCCGTATACAAAAAAGGAATGCATGGGAAATACGGGCATAAGGGCAAACAACAGTGATAAATAATTAAGTCTTCGCTTATCGGGGATCGATGTTTTCGCAATATTATAAAGATTTAAAAATATCCCGGCGCACAGAAGTGCATTGATCACCATGATCAGCCTAAAGTCTGTTGTATGAAATATCTTATAGAGCAGTTCGACAACACCGATGATGCCAAGCTGATGAGGATAGTTGTTTAAATATCTGCCGGTATCAAGATCCGAATAATCGTTGTTGATAAAATGAGTCGCGATAACACTTATCTGCTCCTGATCCGCAAGCGGTCTTCCCTTGGTGATAAATACCCAGGCTATACCGGTCACGGCGATCAGTACGGCGCCGGTCCACTTGCAGATCCGCGGATCTGCTTTTTCGATGACACCGTTTTTAAAAAGATGCAAAAACAACAACAAAAGCCCTGCGAATATCGCAAGCGATATCACAGGGTATTTGATCTCAAAATGTGCATATTCGCGAAACAGATTATAGTCCTTGTCTATAACCGTAGTGCCAAAAGCATTGATCAAGAACAGGAAGGAATAAAGCAGTATTAAGATGATGCTCAATATCTTCCCGATAAAACCTGACGTTTTATTCACATCAACACCGCCTAATAGATCCTGTAATTTCCGCTGAGAGCCAGGAACGCAAAAAAGTAAAGGCAATTATCGTAATATCTGCGCTCTCCCTTCCTAAGCGGAGTATTCCAGAATGTGGTAAGCCATTCTTTGGAAACATCATCGATCCCGGTCACTGCCACTGTTTCGGCAACCGTTGCAAGAAGTCCTACGGGGTGAAGGGCTTTTTCAGTACCGTAAACGGTTCCGTCCACTTCATATATCTTAAAGTCGTTTGCGCGCATATCATCAAGAAGCGCCCGCTGGATCTTTGCGCATGCCGCAGTCTGACCGATATCTTCTCCGCCCCAGATATGTTCCAAAGAGATATTGGCCACAGTCCTGTACGAATCCGAATAGAATCTGCTGTGACGATCGTTGGTCCAGGGAAGATCGTGTCTTAAGCCTTCTCCGTCAAATTCAGCATATTCGGGTGAAAATCCCGTAACGGGATGACATGCCTTAATAAGATATTCGCGGCTTGCCCTTGCGGCTTTTTTGAGAAAATCTCTGTCCTCGGGATAAGCGCGGGTCGCAAAAATATCATAAAAATGCGGAAGGTGATACGAGGGATCCGTGAAAGGACTTCCGGGTGTAAAAAGGATCTGATGATTCTCATTATTGAACATGGGCGCGCCTTCCCTGTCGGGGCCGCCCTTATTGATCATTGCGGAAAGTATCTCCTGAGCTTCCTGCGAATAATTGAATATTCCCTCACCGTCGCCCCATCTTGCCGATGCAAAGAAAAGAGCAAGCGCATAATATTCTTCACCGTCGGGTGCCGGACCGTTGGCATTCTTGGTGCCGTCTGTCGCACATGACCATGCAAAATAGCCCTCATTGAAGCCGTGAGACATAAACATGTAGGTTTTGGACCATTTCCAGATGCGGTCAAACTGTTCTTTCATATCAAGCTGGACACAGATCATCATGCCGTAACTCATTCCTTCGGTACGTGCATCGTTGTTTCCCGTATCCATGATATATCCCATGTCGTCACCGGCATCAAAATAAACTTTATCCGGTCCGAAGAAATATTCCTGCTTTATCTCTTCAAGCCTTTTTGCTGTTTCCTCATCGGATATTCCGATCTCATTAAAAAAATTCTTATACTCCATATTCACTCCGTTATGTATCATTCTCTGTATTATTGATAATTAAGCCTCTGATCAGTTTCTGCGGGTGATGAGCTTAGCTATATCCGCAAAATCCATTCCGTAACGTATATCGTAGGTGCCGACGCTTATGACCTTGTCATATCCGTTATCGCAAAGATATCTGTCAAATTCCACGGCCGACTCAACAAGTCCTGCTTCATAAAGCCTTCGTGCAACACTTACCGAACTGTCACCCCTTATTACGGTAATTGTTGCCCCGTCTTCGCCCTGGACAAATCCCTTTTCGTCCTCCGGCAGGGGATTTATGGGATGGGAAATGACCTCTTCGGGATCCTCGCTGTTTCCCGTATCATCCACAACGGCATTATCCGGCTTATCGTCTTTTAAATCATCGCTTTCCTTGTCATTGTCCGGCAATATCGGCGGAACCGTGACTTTATCCGGTTCAAGTATCGGATTGTCGAGTGAGTCATCCGACGCCGAAATGTCATTACCCGAAACCTCATCGGATGGATCCGTTTTTTCGGGAGTGTTCACCGAAGAAACAATTTCCTCGGCAGCGGAAACATCTGTCTTGTTTTTATCCGTCAGTACCGATGATTCGGTCATTCCCAGCTCTGCTGCCCTTCTTTTTACATATTCATCATTTATCTTTGTACGCTTGTTAAAGCCAAGGACCAGGGCCGCAACGATAAGCCCCGCTCCTATTCCGCGTAAATACGATCTTAAATTCATTTCTTTGTCCTACTTCTTATTCGCAAACAGATCTATCACAAGTTTAACCTCTCCGACACCGAGTCCGAGTTCCTTGGCGATCGCCATATTGGATTTACCCTCGTTGTGCATTTTACGGATCTGTTCGTTTTTGTTTTTACGGCTTTCGTTGTCACGATCGAAATGTATCTCAACTTCTTCGGGTGAAGATACACGGTGTGATGCGCTTAGCTTCTCCTGCGGATTTTCAGTCTCCACGGTCTGGCCGGGCATTGCTTCCGGCACAGCTTTCTCACTGTTTGTAACGGGTTTTACCGCTTTTCCGGTATTGGGTTTTCTTACCGGGCGTTTTACTTTCGGCGCGTTTAACGGAACAAAATCATCGCTTTCCATAACGGCTTCCTTGACGGCCTGTTTGACTTCTTCCGTTCTTTCCTTTATTTCCTCATCTTTTTGCTTGAGGACTTCATCTTTAACTTTTAAAACTTCTTCCTTTACTTCGAGCTGCCTGTCTTTTTCTTTTAACTCCTCGTCCTTGACTTTCAGGACTTCATTGGAATTTTTGAGCTGCTCGCCTTTATCGTTTAACATATCATAAAGAAATACCGCTTCTTTGTGGTTCTCGTTGATACGCTTTAAGACCGTCTCGGAATATTCGTCGACGGCCATTATCTTTTCGTTGGAGAGTTTCTCAAGCTGTCTTTCGGTCTTTTCCACGGAATAATTGACGGTTTCATCAACGATGTCCTCGATCTTTTCCTTGGCGGCAATGACTTCTCGCTCAACCATCTGTTTGATCAGCTTGTCATCGATCTCCTGTGACTTGTTTTCTTCTTTTTTCCCAAAATCCGGCAAAAAGAATGATGCTCCAAAGAACACCACTCCCAATACCAGTAATACGATTGATGCAGTACTCATAATAAACTAAATCCTTATATCAAAAGAACCGGGCCGTCCTTTTACAACGACCTTGTCATCCCCTTTATCTTTATCTCCTCTTTTTTTGCGACCGCCGTCTCCGCTGTATTCGTTGGAACCTTTTTCACGTGCATCAAACTGTTTCTGGTTGTTTGATACATCATCGGCTCTTACGATGGCATTCGACTTGTTATCGGTCTCATCCTTCATGTGCTGAACAAATCCGGCCTGATCCGATGCGATCTTTGAATCTTCAGCCTGACGCTGAATGGCAAAATCCGAAAGTCTGTTAATGGAACCCTGCAATTCAATAGGACCTAATGCCACAACGCACCTCCTTAATAAATGGCAGCCATCTTGACATCTCCGGCTTCCTTGATGAAACGACAGTATTTCATGGGTGATTTAACAACCATTGAAACATCGCCTATACATATCTTAACTCCGGGATAAACATCGCCGGTAACGATAACCTGACCCTGTGTCTCGGAATCGAGAACCGTCTGATACTGCTCGAGTTCCTGCATACATTCATTGAGCCTTGCGGTCTGATTTTTGCTGACGGTCGCCAGCTGCTGGATCTGCTGGATCTGATCGGGTAACATCTTAACGCCGCTCTGAAGTTTCATCCGGGCGCCTTCCAATACCGGCTTTATGGTATTAAGCTGTTTGTTTAACTCGGTGATCTCCTTTTGAAGAGCTACAACGGTCTGTTTTACCGTTGCATCCATACCGACTTCTATCACCGTATCGGTTCCCATCTGGGAACCTAAGTTTTTAACCGAAACGGATACCGTTGCACACGCACGTCCTCCGGAAATAAAGCCTCTCTTTCCGACCGCATGGATTTCTGTGCCGGCTACGACATTACTGTGTATGATCGATTCGGAATCTATATAACCCTCCGCCGTAGCGGTAGCGTTCTCTATAAATTTACTGATGATATTTCCGCCCGCTTTTAACACGCCTTTGTGCATGCCGTTCATGCCGCGCGCGATCGTGATATTCTCGCCTGCTTCAAGTGTTGCGCCTTCCACAACACCGCGCACTTCTATATTTCCGCTTGCCTTAATGGCGAAATTCTCACACACGTTTCCGTTAACGGTAACACTGCCTTCATACTCGATATTTCCCACGGAGTTATCTACGTTTTCAACTTCCAATATGTTGGATACGAAGACCTTGCCATCAACGAGCGATACATGTCCGCTGACTTCGGAATAAATATTGCACTTGTCTTCACTCTGCCTGATGTTTCGGCCGAACTTAAGAATAGCCGGTCTTACGTCTCGGGGCTTGATGCGCTCACCCTTGACGTTCTCTCCGGGTTTTCCGAAAACAGCGGGAGTAAGGGTAGCCAGTAAAGCACCCTCTTTGACATTGTTGATGGTATTTAAGTGGAAGAAATCGACGGAACCGTCCTCGTTAAGTGTAGGACGGACTCTGGGGTCTGTATTAAAGAAATACTCGATACTTGCGTCGCTGCCCTGTACGGGAGGTGTACCTTCAGCGGCAACAATATCGGTACAGTACTGTCTGTTCTGTAAAAAATCATTTATTGCGGCTTCGTTGATCCCCGATATTACTCCGCGAGCTTTAAGTTCGGAGATCATATCGTTTTTGTTCATGGTTGCCCCGCCCTCATAAGGGGGGATTATTCTCATGATGACCGTCATGTTATCGGGAGATACCGATACTCTTGCAAACTCGCTGTCTGCAAAATTAAACGGAACAAGGGTGTCAACATCGGTTACTTCCTTGGCAATCATTGCATTCATGAGGTCTTTGGGCTCATATGTAATATTCTTTAAAGAAAGATATTCAACGATCTCTTCCCTTCTGACCGGCTCGCCGCCATCAGTCGGTGGATAAACACGAATGCTTATTTTCTGCGCTTTCTGGACGATCTGAAAGTATCCGTTCATTTGTATACCCCCCTGCTTATACCCTACAATGACAGTATTCCCATATATTTTCCGAGCTTTTCTTTCATTTTCTGAAGAGCTCTTGTGTGAAGCTGCGAAATTCTTGATTCCGAAACTTCCAACACATAACTTATTTCCTTTAAGGTTAATTCTTCGTAATAATACAAAAGAATGACTTTTCTTTCTTTTTCGGTAAGTACTTCCAAAGAAGCGGCCAGCTGCTGTTTAAGCTCGGCTTTTTCCATTACTTCCTCGGGACCGTCAAAATGAGAAGTAAGGTTCTTTTCATTGGGTACTTCACTTCCCGATTCCATAAATTCATTTAAAGAAACAACATTTGTGACTTTCATCTGAGACTGCCAATCACTTAATTCATCGGAAGATATTCCGATCTTTACGGCTATCTCTTCGTCGGTTGCGGGACGCCCTTTCTCGGCCTCAATATCCTTCATGGCCGTGTCGATCTGACGCTGACGCTGTCTTACCGTACGGGGAATCCAGTCCATTTTTCTGATCTGATCGAGTATCGATCCTCTGATCCTTAAGCTTGCATAGGTTTCAAACTTAACGTCTTTGGCAAGTTCAAACTTGTCTATTGCGTCAATAAGACCGAAAATACCGTAACTTACCAGATCATCATATTCAACATTGTAACCCAAATACATGCTTAGCCTTCCGGCCACGAGCTTAACAAGGGGAGCATACTCTAAGATAAGCTGCTCTCTTAACTCGGGAGTCTTGGAGGCTGCATACTGTTCCCACAGTTTTTTCTTACCCTGTTCGTCCATGTATCAAATCCGTCCTTTAAGGATTGGGATTGCCATCTTCATAAGAATCCTCTCCCTCCGTTTCCGGAGAAGGTTCTTTTTCAATGACGGATCCCTCATCTGCCAGCTTCGCATTGTTCTTTTTGTCAAACGAATCAAGTATCATCTTGATGATACAGCCTATCATATAGAACACTACGAGCGTCGCCAACAGAGCGATAAGCATCGTGCTTAAATTGAATCCTTTAAAATATGCCACCAACGCGGTGGTAAGTCCGGCCACAAGCATTAATAAAAGCGGCATTTCTTTTCTGGTCATGCTTAAATGGTCCTTTCCGCTTTTCCGACCGCACGAATGACAAAATCACCGGTCTCGGGATAGAATATTACCGTTCTACCGTAATTTTCGCCGGTGTCTTCAGCCAATATGGGTATTCCGAGTTTCTTTAACGTCGCCTTGCTGGATTCAACGTTTCTGTCGCCTACTCTTACGAGGTCCGACTTGTTCTGAAACGCAAACATCTGGGCTCCGCCCGCGATCTTGGCAACCATACGGCTCTTCTTGGCTCCTTCGAGTTCCATAAGCCTTACAAGTTCCACAATACCCGTATCCGCAAATTTATAAATATTGTTGTTCTGTTTGATCGATGTAGAATCAGGCAGCATTACATGTGCAAGTCCACCTACCTTGGTGATCGGATCCCTGATGGCAATTCCCACACAGGAGCCGAGCCCCAGTGTAGTTATCCCGTCCGGGCTCTTGCATGTCTTAAGATCGGCCATGCCTACCTTTATTATTTCGCTCATATCGCACGTTATCCCCTGAGTAATAGATTATCCGAGTCCCAGCGCTTTCAATATTTTTGCATAAGACTCCAGGTCCGGCACCAGGATAAAATATCCGTCAAGTTCGTAATCATCGGTAAACTGCGTCTGGATAAGAAGTATCTTGTCACCCAGTGTTCCGAATTCTATAGCGGGAACGCTTAATATCGCTCCCGCCATATCGATCGTAAGATCGGGTACCGAAGGGAAGATCTTTAAATTGGTGATGGTTGAAAGCGAGTTAAGATAAGCACCGGTAATGATATTGCCGATCTCTTTAAGTGCCGAAACCTCGATCTCGTTAAATTCTTCATCGGGAATCTCCATTCCCATAAGCTTTGAGATGAGATGTCTGGCCGATTCTTTTTCCAAAAGAAACATAATGCTTCCGGTTATATCGCCTTCAACACAAAGATATATACCTGCCATGATCTGCTCTTCGCCGCCCATCAGATCGCCGACTTCCGAAAACTCAAGGAGTTTTACCTGCGGGACTTTCATGTCAACCTTGCACTGAAGCATCTGGGCAAGGGCGGTGGTGGCATTTCCGGCACCGATATTTCCCAATTCCTTAAGCACGTCAAAATACTGCTCGGACATGCTTTCCAATGTAATATCGCTCATGATCCCTCCGATTACACGATAGTTTTTTGTATCCCTTAAGTCTATTTTACAACTTACTCTTTCTCGGTTGCAACAACATTAAGGTCAAGCAGGGAAATAAGGCCTGTGGAGCATTTTCCCACGCTCGAAACGAAGTTTGCATGCTCCTGATTGGCATCGGCGGATACTTTTTCAACCTGTTCTTCCTCAAGAGTAACAACTTCTTTGACTTCATCAACGATAACGCCGATAGTTCCGTGCTGCTCGAGCTTTAAGATGATTATACGTGATGCCTTGGTATATTCGGCATCTTCAAGACCCATCTTAAGTCTTAAACTCATAACGGGAATTACCTCACCTCGAAGATTGATAACGCCCTTAAGATAAGAAGCAACCTTGGGTACACGGGTTATATGGACCATACGTGAAATGTTTTCAACAAATGAAATGTTGATTCCGTAGGATTCATCGCCGACCTTTATTACTATATACTGCATATTGTTTCCGCTGGCTGTAGTTGTAAGTCTTGCCTCATCCATAACCGGTTCCTCCTTTAAATCAATGCATTGGCATCAAGTATAAGCGCTACTTCGCCGTCGCCGAGAATCGTTGCGCCACTGATGAACTTGCACTTGCTGATATATTTTCCCAAGGACTTTATAACGATCTCCTGCTGGCCAATGAGCTCGTCAACTACAAGACCTGCAAGCTTGTCGCCCTTCTTAACGATGACAACCATAAGATTGTCTTCGGGAGATTTTGTGGATTCGATATCAAGTACGTTATTAAGTCTGATTATCGGTATAACATTACCACGGAGAGTGATAACTTCTTTGGACTGTACAAACTGTATATCGCCTGCGGGGATATCTTCTATAGTCTGAATGCTGCCAAGAGAGATAGCATATTTCTCGCCGCCTACGGTTACCATCAAAGCCTGGATGATGGCAAGCGTCAAAGGAAGACGAACGATCCATGTACTTCCCTCACCGAGAGTACTTCTTACTTCAACTTCACCGCTTAATGCCTCGATCTTGGATTTAACTACATCAAGACCAACGCCTCGTCCGGATACTTCGGAGATCTGCTTGGCGGTAGAGAAGCTGGGAAGGAACAGCAGGTCAATGATCTCTTTGGAGGTCATGCTCTCTGCCTGTTCGGGAGTGATGGTACCGCGCTCGATCGCTTTTTCGCGAACCTTTTCAACATCGATACCGTTACCGTCATCTCTTACCTCGATGACAACGTTGTTACCGTCCTGATAAGCGTCAAGGAAGATGGAACCTACTTCGGGCTTACCTCTCTCCTTACGTACTTCAGCTGATTCAAGACCATGGTCGGCGGCATTTCTTAACAAGTGCATAAGGGGATCGCCGATCTCATCAACAACCGTACGGTCAAGTTCTGTCTCTTCACCGGACATATACAGTTCCATTTTTTTGCCGAGTGTCTTCTGAAGATCTCTGATCATACGAGGGAACTTGCTGACAACACTCTCAATGGGAACCATTCGAACCTTCATGACGGATTCATGAAGTGATGTGGTAACACTTTCAAGATATTCTATATGTTCGGAAACGCTGTTGTGACCGCTCTCATCCGAATTGGTGGCGGATACAAGTGAGTTCTTGGCAATGATAAGCTCACTTACAAGATTCATGAGTGAATCGAGTTTTTCGATATCAACACGAACGGTACGGTTAACAACGGGCTTGCCGACTGCCTTCTTTTCGTTCTTGCCCGCAGCGGCATCCTTTTTGGCGGGAGGATTTGAAACCGTCTGAGCTGCCGGCTTTTCATCCTTCTTTTCTTCGCTCTTTTCATCTTTTGCGGGTTCAGCTTCATCACCCTTGGCGATGTTTGCGAAATCTGCGTCGGTAAGAGCTGTGCCCGTAGCGGATTCTATTTCGGAAACGTTTTTAATATCCTTTAAAATATCCTCAAGCGGATCGCCCGAAACAGCGATCACACTGAAATCAAAATCGAATTTTTCGTCTTCGATATCCTGACTTGAGGGCTGGGAAACTATGATCTCACCGTGTTCTTCAATGGCCTTGAATACCAGGAATGCTCTTGCGGCTTTAAGGATACATGATTCCTGAACCTTAACATCGATACCGTAAAACATCTTGTTTTCAGCTTTTGCGGCTTCATAGAGACCTTTTTCGGTCTCACCGAGTTTGATCTCACGCCACTTTTCACCGTTTCCGGTAGTGGATGCGGTTTCTTTTTCATTAGCTGCCTCGGCCTTATCCGCGGTCTTGTCGCCTGCTGCGGGAGCTTCACCCGCATTGCCGTTTAAGATATCGTTCAAAGCCTTGATAAGAGGCTCGTTGTCGTTGGTACCTTCATCGGCGGTTTCCTGAATGGATGTCGTATATTCCTCGAGTGCGTCAAGGCACTGGAACAGAATATCGATCATTCCGGGCTGAACTTTAATATTGCCGTTTCTTACTTCGGAAAAAACATTTTCCATGTCATGAGTAAGATTCTGCATACGCTTATATCCCATGGTACCTGCCATACCCTTAAGGGAATGGGCCGCACGGAATATCTCGTTGATCGTATCCATGTTCTCGGAATCCTGCTCAAGTTCCAGAATCTGGGTGTTCAGACTCTGTAAGTGCTCCTTGGTCTCATCAAGGAAAATCTCTAGATACTGGCTAACATCCATTTTACATTACCCCCACGTTCATAATGATCTCCTGGGCTATCTGTTTAAGCGATACCACTATGTCCGAAAGACCGGCATTAAATGCGCTCTTGGGCATCCCGTAAACAGTACAGGAGTCTTCGTCCTGAGTGATTACAAATGTTTTCTTGTGTTCTTTGAGATATCTGATTCCTTTGGTACCGTCCGCTCCCATACCGGTCATTACCACACATACCGCTCTGTCGGTTATGCCTTCGGCAAGAGACTCATACATATAATTGGCGCAGGGCTTAACGCCTTCCCTGGTCGGCTCGTCGCTGTAGCGGATCCTGTAAGAACCGCCGACAGAGTCGACATTTAAGTGTTTACCGCCCATTGCTATGTAGACATGTCCGCTTTGTAACGTTTCGCCGTCTTTGGCTTCAGTTACGCTTATCTCGCCGAGAGAATCAAGTCTTTCGGCAAGAGATGCAGTAAAACCTGCGGGCATATGCTGTACCACGACCACCGGAGCTTTAAGTGAAGCCGGCAGTAACGGTATGACCTCCTGAAGAGCCTTGGGGCCGCCCGTGGAACTTGCGATCGCGACTATCTGTTTGTCACGGATGACCTTATGGGATCTGGAAGCCAGTTCAACAAGCTTTTGGGTAACTTCTCCCATCGACTTTCGGTCGCTTGGGGTAACAACGAAATTCGATGCCTTACTTTCGCAAACCGCCTCGATTATACGAATAAGACCTTTGTCAAAAACTCCGTTCCTGCAATCTCCCGGATTTTCGGGTTTGTGGATGAAGTCAATGGCTCCGAGACTTAAGGCATCAAGCGTGGTCTTTGCGCCCTCTTTGGTATCCGTACTCGCCATGATGACCCTTGCGGGTATCTTGTGGTCCCTTAACTCCTTCAAGAGTTCAAGTCCCGTCATCTTGGGCATATTGACATCGAGTATTACGGCATCATATGTATTTCGTTTCAGAAGTTCGAGTGCTTCAAGTCCGTTCGTTGCACGATCCGACACCCTGAATCTGACATCTGCGTTGATTATATCACAGATGACTCTTCTCATAAGTGCAGAATCATCAACTACCAGTAGATTTTTCATAAAAAATGCCTCAATTTCGTATAATTTTCTGTTAATAATGGATAATTTTGGTAATTTTAGCGATTTTGAATTGTAAAAAACTACTTTGCTTTATTACGTCTTATCCTTCTCTCTTCTTCGAAGATAAATTTAATGATCTCTTCTCTCGTATCGTTATCAAGGTTTACGTACTGTACGCGGTGCTCGTACTCGCCGGGACGGTTCGCAACTTCTCTTACGCTTAACACCTTGCCGACGATCTCGTAATCTTTGGCAACTTTATCGGCCATAAGCTGATACGTGCAGTAGATCATACTGCCCTGTTCATAGGCATGATCGGATATAAATCTGATACCGCCACCGCTTATATCAACGATAAGGCTTCTTCTCAAAGGAAGTCCGGGAACCAGCAATACCTGATTGGCTTCCACTGCCATAACCTCTTCCTGTTTGAGTTCTCTCGTCTTCATGTCGAGCACGCAGCTGAAACGATAATAATCTCTTCTCTGATGTTTTCTTAGATTACTGGTCAGTTCAAATACAAGAACATAAACGTTATTGCTCTTATAACGGTCTATGATCCTTGCAAAGCACTGATACAGTCCGAGAGAGGTATAAAAACAAAGATCGTATTCACCGTCGATGGGAAGCAGTATCAGTTTTGTCTTTTCCATCGGCATCAATACCTCAAGCCGGTCATCGGTCAAGACATCGTATACCTTTGAGGAATATACTTTTTTGGCATCGGACCCTTCCGGTCCCAATCTGTCAACCGCCTGAAGATCGACCTTGTCTCCCGCGAAAACATATTTTGATAACATTTCCTGACTCCTTTACTGATTGGAATTTGTCGTAAATTTCTTGCCTGTCACAATATGTGAAAAGAAAGCGGCCATACCGCGCTTTTTTACGGACTGGCTCATTTCTCTGTTCATCAAAGTCGCTGCGATCTGTTCGTATGCAACAGCCGACTTGGCGGTCGGTGTCTGAAGCGATACGGGCATCTGCTGCATGACAGCTTTGCTTAACATAGGGTCTTCGGGTACCGCTCCGAGATATGAAAGCGGAAGTTTTAGGTATCTTGCGACAACGG
>Ga0310691_10005380_pt1 | contig 14054 bp, 14 predicted proteins | sample 176DNAGHGlowgp2_FD_203887 | JGI IMG/M metagenome (GOLD analysis project Ga0310691, IMG submission 203887) | Sheep rumen microbial communities from Palmerston North, Manawatu-Wanganui, New Zealand - 1766 DNA GHGlow gp2 (v2) (version 2) | ecosystem: Host-associated > Mammals > Digestive system >... | reverse complement strand
TCACCGTGGCCGAAGGGTGGCTTTTTCAGATCATGAGCACCTCAGCTACCAAGTGGAATGGCGTGAAGAAACTTCTGGAAAGAGAGAATATACCAGTGTCAGAAGCGGTCTATTTCGGAGATGATCACGATGATGTGGAAAGCATCAGAAATATCGGATATGGCGTGGCGATGGGCAATGCCATCGAGGAAGTAAAGAACGTGGCCGATACGGTCACCGCCACTAACGAAGAAGATGGTGTCGCGCAGATCCTGGAGAAGATCGCACAGGTGCTTTAGGAGATATAGTTATGAAAGAGCAGAAAAAAATCATACAGGAATACTATGACAGCCACCCGAAAAAAGAATGGGACCGGCTGCAGAAGGACCATCCTTATGAGAAATATATCACCGTCCACATGATGGATCAGTTGATTCCGGAAGGTGCCACGATCCTTGATATCGGGGGCGGCCCGGGGCAGTATTCGGTGTACTATGCCAAGAAAGGGCATCAGGTTACCCTTCTGGACTTAAGCCCGGAAAATGTGCGCTTTGCAAAGAAAAAAGCACGCCAGTATAAAGTGCATTTCAATGCGATGCAGGGCGACGCTATGGATCTGTCGCGATTTGCGGATAACACCTTCGACGTGGTATTTCTCATGGGTCCCATGTACCATATCATGAGCGAGAAGAACCGGATCCGCGCGCTGACAGAAGCGAAAAGGGTCCTCAAACCCGGCGGCCTTCTCTTTACCAGCTTTATCCTGCTTTTCGGGGGTGTGGTATATGGCCTTCGGGATCTGCGGGAGTCCATCTGCCGAGAGAATGAGAAACAGTACTATGAGGCCTGTGCAAGAGACGAAAGTCTGTCTTTTGAAGCCTTTACCTACTCGTATATGGCCACCATTCCCGATGCAAAAAAACTCCTTTCGAAGATCCCCGGTCTTAAGACGGTGAAGATATTCGGGCAGGAGAGTATCCTTGCGCCTTACCGATGGGTACTGGCGGAGACCCCGAGAAAGATTCGGATGGCGTGGTATGACTATGCGATCCGCTTCTGCGATAAAGAAGACTATCTGGCACATACGGAACATCTGATGATCGTTTCGAGAAAAGAGGGAAAGAAATGAGAAAGCAACTGATTGGATTATTCAGCGGGTTCCCGGACCGTCATTTTCCGGAAGAAATCGTGGCGCGATTAAAGGTCGAACTTCCGGTCCGAAAAAGTCTGGTGTTTATCAGTGCCTGGCCGGAGGAATATAAGAGAAATGACGACGATTCGGACGGCATGCATGCCATGTTCGAAGAAATTGGTCTGTCTTTCGAGAAGCACTGTGTCATCGACGAGAGAACTTCTTCTTCCGAGGCATCACGCCTGATCGAAGAGGCTTCCTGTATCTTCCTCATGGGCGGAAATGCCACGGCGCAGATGGCGCTCATAAAAGAAAAAGACATCGCGGATGCCATTAAAGACAGTGAGGCGGTGCTCCTCGGTGTCAGTGCCGGCTCCATGAATCTCGGAAAGACCACCATCGATATCTGGGAAAGCATGGAACCCTACGAAGGTCTGGGCATGGCAAATATCACGATCCTTTCCCACTTCGATACGGCGGATGAGGAGCGTCATGAGAAAGTACTCGCGGCATCGAAGATCCGTCCGGTCTGTGCCATGGATGATCTGAGCGCGATCTTCGTGAAAGAAGGCCGAGTCAGTACCGTCGGTACGATCCACTATGTGGAGGACGGGAATATCCGTCCCATTGATGAGAAACTCGTAAAAGAACTGGAGCAGGAAGAGTACCGGAAAGTATTCGATATCATCCCGGATCAGTTCGATAAGTACCGTCCGAAATATAGTGATGAACTCTTTTCTTCCCTGATCGATTATGCGAAAGTCGGACCGGGGACCAGGGTCTTAGAGATCGGTCCGGGAACCGGCCAGGCGACAGATCCGATCCTTCGCACCGGATGCGAGTATCACGCCATCGAACTGGGTGAACATCTCTACCGGAAAATGAAAGAAAAGTACGGAAACCTTCCGAATTTCCATATCGTGAATGATGACTTTATCACCCATGATTTCGGAGAAGAAAAGTACGACCTGATCTATTCGGCGGCCACGATCCAGTGGATCCCCGAGGAGATCGCATATCCGAAGATCCTGTCGCTTCTTAAGCCCGGCGGAGTTCTTGCCATGATGCTTACTTCCTCCGAATATAGAAGCAACGACGAAGAGCTCTATAACAAGATCCAGAAACTCTACGATGAATTCTTCAAGCCGGACATTCCCTATACCCATGGCGGATTCCGCTATACGGCCGCGCCGGAGTACGGCTATACTGATGTGGAGAAGCGCGAGTTCTTCGGAAAAAGAACGATGAATGCGGAGGAATATGTGGCCTTTTCCGGGACGCACTGCACGCATATCGTGATCCCGGAACCGATCCGGGAGAAGTTCTTCCAAGGGCTTCACGATGCAGTGGAAGAAGCCGGCGGCAGAATCGTCTTTAACGACACATATATACTGTATCTGACGAAGAAACCGGAGTGATTCTTATGTAATGAGATCGTCACGTGTTCCTACTTAAGAAGGCGTGAAGCTCTTTTGCGGATCTGCTTCTCCAAGAGAGTGATCCTTTTCGGCTCGTAGCGGTATTTCCTTCTGTCCTGGAATGTAAAATCTAAGGCTCCGCGCAATTTCTCCGAAATTTCCGAAGTCAGGACGGATCTTGCTTCCTGGAAGAAATCGTCGTAAGTACATGGCAATAATGTCTTCGCGTATTCGTCAAGTAAAGACTCTGATTGCCAGTTTTCGTCGCCGGCAAAATTATACAAAGAGTTTCCGTGATCGAATAGAGGTGCCGGTTTAATAATACGGTTAGTACGGCTGTCTACCAGGACTCCGAAATTACCGAAGTGTCTGTCTGTGTTGCAGATCAATGCGTCGAAAACGATCATTTCATTTAAGGATTGAATGTATGCATCTCCAAGAGACGCATAGTACTTCCTTACGGCATGCATCCCACCGGAGCGGATGATCCTCCCTACAGGAACATATGCCAGGTCTTTACTTGTGAATACTTCACATTCCGAGCAAAGGGCACCTTTCCATTTCGCGATTCTGTAAGGGATGACATCAAACCCCAGCTGTTCTCCTACGAGATACGCATATTTTTCTGAAAACGGTTCGTAGCCGGTGTTGGAGGCGCCCGTTGTAGCTCCCTTATAAAGATATACTTTCCCGTTTATCCTGCGCCAGCACTTGGGCAGCATCCCGTTTGTAGTGAATTCAGGTGAAGAAGCAAAAGACGAACGGACCGATGATCCATATCCGGTGAAAGCTATGTTGGCCAACACTTTGCTAAATGGATTCTCGTATAGGTTAACCTGATCGAAAGATTTGGTCTCATTTTCATCGGCAATCCAGTAGGAATCATTTAAGGACAGACCTTTGCAAACGGTAATAACGTCCATAGGCCGGTTAATGCTTAAGTTGCATTTGGAAAGAAAACTGTTCACGAATGCGCGGTTCTTAGGAATCGTACGGTGTTTGAGCCAGTGCGCCAGTCCCTTCTCGTCTGGTTCCATACCTATGGGCAGTAGATGCTGGTTGTCTTTGTCCATCCAGGTGATGCGCAAGACCGGATCGGCAAGGTTTTCGATTACTTCGAAGCAAAGAAGTGTTGTATCAAATAGTTTTAGAGAATAAGTCATGATGCCAACCTCTGTTCTTTACTTTAGGTGATGTTTTCGTTCCGATATCATTCTTATTCTATCACAATATGTGGTTTAATATATCTGAGTTCTTCTGCATGGGAAAGCAGTGGAACCGGAAAAGGGAGAGTAGTTTATGCTTAGACTAAGACAATATAAAGAAGCGGATGCAAAGAAGATCGCGCAGTGGGTGCAGGACAAAGACGTGTTCCAGAAATGGGGCGGAGATCTGTTCGGCGAGTATCCCATCGATGCGGAGACCATCGCGGACATGTATAAGAACAGAAACGGACTTTGCGAAGAGCCGGATAATTTCTATCCGTGGGTCGCTTTTGACGACGAGAACGGTGTGGTGGGAAGCTTCATCATGCGCTACTTAAACGGGGATACCAGGATCCTCCGTTTCGGCTGGGTCGTCATCGACAGTACCATCCGTGGCAAAGGCTACGGTACCGAGATGCTTCGTCTCGGCATGAAGTATGCCTTCGAGATCCTCTCTGTCGATAAGATCACCATCGGTGTTTTCGAGAATAATGACCGCGCGCACGCCTGCTACAAGAAAGTCGGTTTTCACGATGCGGGCCTTACGGAGAAAGAACCGGTCAATGTCATCGAGATGGAGATCGGAAAAGAAGAGTACTTCGTCACAGCCACTTCTTTTTCTTAAAGAAGATCAGGCTGACGATGACGATCAGGATGCAGACGACGAAGACGATCGGATAGGCCGCCGGCTCCTTCAGCTCCGGCATATGGACGAAGTTCATGCCGTACCAGCCCGTGATGAGCGTAAGCGGCATGAAGATACTGGTCACGACGGTCAGGATCGTCATGATGCGGTTCTGCTTGAGGTCGATCTGTGTCTGGTTCAGGTCCCGGATGTGTGAGGTATAGTCCGCCAGGGACGAGGTCATCTCGTGAAGCGTCTGCACTCTCTGGAAAACCAGGTGGAAATATCTCTCGTTATCTACTTTAAAGAATTCGTTCTCGTTCTCTTCCAGCTCCTGGCTCAGATCCATCAGCTGGGCGTAGTGGATACGAAGATCCCGCAGTTCGCTTCGGATATCGGTCAGTTCCTTGATGGAGCCTGTCGATTCTTCGTTCAGGACGTCTTTCTCGATCTCGTCCAGCCTGGCATCGTATTTCTCGATGATCTTATAGTCTCTGTGGATGATGCTCTCGAGGAAGTCATAGAGGAAGCGCTCGAGGCAGGGGTTGATGTATTTCTTGGTCTGGGAGATCTTGTTGATGATTTTCGTGGCGAACCCTTCATCGTCGATGAAGACCACGCCCTTCTCATCCATGGCGAAAGCGAAGTTATGCTTCGGCCCGGAAGTGTTCTTCCTGCTCGGGATCGAGAAGGTGCCGGTAAGCGAATCGATATTCACCTCGACATGCGTGTCTGTGATCTCGTCGAGATTGATCTCCCACTCGATGCCCATCCCGAACTTCTTATTCGACTCGAGCCACTCTTCGGAAGTAATCACGGCAGCATACTGGAAATCCAGATTCTCAAAAGTCTTCGGAACGAACTCTTCGATCCTTTCGCCAATTCTATAGTACATCTCAGATACATCCTCTCGTTTTCTGACGGGATAACTTGGACGATTGTCGGCATTCATTATATACTATTATCGGTGCAAAAGATATGCCGTTCATCTCCGGCCTTCTGCACCGCAGATATGGGGAAGAGAGGATGAAGTCATATGAGCAGGCCCTCAAGAATCACCGATAACCGTTACCGCTACGATGCTTTTGCCAATGGAGAAGCGCTTCCCATAAGGGGGAAAGCCCGTCTTCCCGTGATGGGCTGGAACAGCTGGAATGCCTACGGATCCGGGAACACGGAGACGCTTACGAAAGCGATGGCAGACAGACTTGTCGAGCTCGGACTCGATCAGCTGGGCTACCGTTACGTGGTCCTGGACGACGGGTGCTATAAGCCGGAGCGTGTGGACGGAAAACTCGTAAGTGAAGAGGTGAAGTTCCCGGGTGGCTTTAAGAGTATGTCTGATTATATCCATGAGAGAGGACTCCTCTTCGGCATGTATAACGATATCGGGTCGAAGCTCTGTTCCGGCGCCGCGGTGGGCACCCACGGATACGAGAAATCGGATGCCGCACTATATAAGGAATGGGATATCGATTTCATCAAGGTGGATAACTGCTACTACATGTGGGATAATGCGACCTTCTCCGATCCGGAGAATGCGAAGTATGTATTTGCACCAAATATCCGGGGCGTCGTGATCCGCGGAGGCGCGCTTCAGGAAGAGATCCGGGTTTCTTCTGACGAGGGAGAACTGACCGGCACGAGAGCGTCCCGAAAAGACGGGTATATCACGTATCTTGGAAGCTACGACGGGACGACACCGGAGAGAACACCGATCGGGATCCAGAGCTCCGAGTGGGTGATCTCTGTGGAGGTGCCGGAGGACGGGACTTACGGGATCTCTGTTTCCTATGCTTCCGGTAAAGAAGAAGGGATCGGGCAGTGGCTCCAGATCCGAAGTGAGGAAGATACGACCGGGGGACTTACTTACGATGACTTCCTTCCCGAGACCTCGTCCCCTACGGAATTCGTCTGGTCCGAGGACATCCCGGTCCGGCTTCACGCCGGAAAGAACAGGATCCGCCTGATGAACCACAGACGCCAGGAGAATACGCTCGTGTCTTATGCGACGATCCTGGAAGCGCTGCGGGAACAGATGCCCGGCAAGGATATCGTGTTCTCGATCTGTGAGTGGGGAAAGACGATGCCTTCCGACTGGGGCTATAAGGTCGGAGACAGCTGGCGGATCTTAAACGACATCACGTTCGATGTCGGTTCGGCCGAGGGCGATCCCGGCACCGGGAAGTGGGAAGATCCGTATACGAACAGCATCACCTCCCAGTACAATAAATGCGTGATCATGGACGGGTTCTCCGGCCTGGATAAAGGATGGAACGATCCGGATATGATGATGATCGGTATGAACGGCCTGACGGATGCCATGAACCGGACCCACATGTCCATGTGGTGCATGATGAATGCTCCTCTTATGCTCGGGCTGGATCTGAGGCGCGTCGAGAAGGGCGATGCGATCTACCGCATCATCGCAAATCAGGATCTGATCGCCATCGATCAGGATCCTCTCGGGATCCAGGGAAAGAGGATCTGGACGACCTATGCGTGTGAGGATCCTTCGAAGGAATATATCAGGGACAATCACCGGGTCGACGTGCTGGCGAAGCCTCTGTCCGGAGGAAGACTGGCGCTCGCGGTCTATAACCTCTCCGATGAGATCGTGGAGGAGGACATCCATATCGATCTGGATCTGATAGGCGAGAAACTGGGCAGTGCTTTTGCCACGGAATTAAGGGATGCCGGGAAAGTCCGAGAACGAAATGTCTGGACGGGCGAGGAGAGCGTAGTAGAAGGCGATCTTCTCGGGAAGCTTCTGGTCATGGAACCGTACGGGAACATCACGCTGATCATCGAGAAGGCAGACTGACATGACGGTCGGTGCGTTTCTTCGATATTTTCCGGATGCGCCGGGAGAAGCACCGGACTGCGGGAAAATGGCGAACGGCCCGTCTGGCGCGGACTGGACGGCGGGCGAGGATTTCGGATCCGAAGAGGAAATCCTTCTTCGGAAGAACTGCGCCCGGATCCTGCATCGGTATCTTCAGAAGGTAATGGGCGTCCGGGATGTGACCACGGGACTTCCTTCGTATGAAGACGTGCGGGACATCTACGACTGCCGGATCTGTGCGCCGCACATCTCCCAGGTCCTTGCCAGGGGCATCATGGAGACCCGCACAAGGGGGAACCTTCAGCTGTTCGAGGGAAACCGGGAAGTGCTGAAGGAGGAGGCTTCTCTTTATATCAGCCGTATGTTGAAGAAGGGGCAGAAAGAAATCTAAAATAGAAAAAAGCCGGATGGACGGGCGATAAGACGCGCGTGCCGGTCCGGGCAGGGAGGAAAAGAAATTGAAGACGAAACTTTTGATTTTTGACTTTGACGGGACCATCATGGACACGAGAAAACCTATCGTCTCGGCCAAGCAGGAGACGGCGCGGCGGATGGGGCTTCCTGTCCTGGACGAGGAGACCTGTGCGGCCACCATCGGATATACGGCGCAGGTCGGATTTCAGAAGATGTATCCGGATCTGGATGAAGAGACAGTGGAACAGTGTGTCTCTCTCTACCGGGAGATCTTCGATGAGACAGTTCAGATCGAGCCGCCGGAGCTGTTCCCGGGAGTTGCGGAAACGTTGGAAAAACTGGAAGAGATGGATGTCACGTGTACGATCGCGACGGCCAGAAACCGGAAATCGCTTCTGGCATTTCTGACACAGCTGGATATCCGGAACCGTTTCACCTATATCCTTGCCCAAGAAGATACGACCCTTCTCAAGCCTAACGGCGAACCGGTGGAGAAGACACTTGTGGATCTGTCTTTCCCGGCGGAGCAGGCGATGGTCGTGGGGGACATGCCCATGGACATCCTCATGGGCAGAAACGCCGGCGTGCGGACCTGCGGCGTGACATATGGAAATGCATCGGAGGAGACGCTCCTGTCTGCCGGTGCGGATTACGTGATCGATACGTTCGATGGACTTCTTAAGATCTTGGAGGAAGAAACATGAAACATTGTGGGACGAAGATTTTAGAAACAGAAAGATTGATCCTGCGTCGTCTGACGATGGATGATGCAGAGGCGATGTTCCGAAACTGGGCATCGGATCCGGAAGTAACGAAGTTCCTGACGTGGCCCACTCACAATAATGTGGACGTGACGAAATATGTGCTGGGTCTGTGGCTTCCGGAATATGAGAAAGATGACTACTACCAATGGGCGATCACACTGAAAGAACGGGGTGATGAAGCCATCGGCACGATCCATGGGCTGGTCAACGATAACACGGAATCGATCCAGATCGGGTATTGCCTGGGGAGAAATTTCTGGCATCAGGGGATCATGTCAGAAGCCCTTAAGGCTCTGGTGGACTTCTTCTTCGATGAAGTCGGCGCGAACCGGATCTGCAGTTACCACGATCCGCTTAACCCGAACTCGGGGAAGGTCATGACGCACTGCGGTCTGAAATACGAGGGGACGCTTCGTAAATCAGACCGGAACAACACCGGGATCTGCGATGCCAGCTGGTATTCGCTGTTAAGATCAGAAAGATTGGCGGGGGCAGATAAATGAAACTGAAGAGCCGCATCACCAACTATATTGAATCCCAGTACGGCGTAGGCAAGGAGCATCCCTGGGAGAAATATCCGGAGTTCTCCGTCTTCCGGCATCTGGATAATCACAAGTGGTTCGCACTGATCATGGAGGTGCGAAGAGATGTGCTGGCTCTTTCCGGAGAAGGCAAGGTCGACGTGATCAACCTCAAGATCGACGATCCGGTCTATCGGGATGTGATCTTGCAGGACGAAGGGATCCTGCCGGGATACCACATGAATAAGGCACATTGGATCACGGTACTTCTGGATGGCACGGTTCCGGAGAAGCAGATCAGGCAACTTCTGGATATCAGTTTCCAGACGACATCGTCCCGCCACAGAAAAATCAAAGAGCGTCCGGCGAAAGAATGGCTCGTCCCGGCAAACCCCGCATATTACGACATTCTGCACGCTTTCGACAACCGAATAGAGATCGAATGGAAACAAGGGAGTGGCATTCAGGTCGGAGATACGGTATATTTGTATGTCGGCGCGCCGGTCTCTGCGGTACTGTTCCGATGCCGTGTCACGCAGACCGATATACCGTACGACTACAAGGATCAGAATCTGACGATCCGGGCCCTGATGAAGATCCGGCTTCAGAAGAAGTATTCGGAAGACGAGTTTCCCTTCCGGGTCCTCAAGGACGAGTACGGTGTGAATGCGATCCGCGGACCACGTGGAGTCCCGCATTCCCTGAGCTGGGCGCTAAATGGTAAGACAGACTAGATGAGGAATGTATGGTTGCATTTAAAGTCGCATTTATAAGCGTATTTGTCGCGCTGATGTATATGTTCCCGGGGTATCTTCTCGGGAAAGCGAAGAAAGCCGTGGCGGATCATCTCTCGACGATGTCGTCGGTGCTGATCTATGTGCTGTCGCCCTGCATGATCGTCTCTTCCTTCTTCTCCATGGAGTTTTCTTGGGCGGCTCTTCGGGATATGGGACTTTTCTTCCTCGTCTCCTTTGCGGTCGAGGTCGCATTTCTCCTGTCGCTTTATTCTATCCTCCGAAAGAAATTCCACATCAACAAATACAGGATGCTGGCTATCGGTTCCGCACTCGGAAACTGCGGATTCTTCGGAATGCCCCTTATCCAGGCGCTCCTTCCGGATCATCCGGAGGTCGCCTGCTATTCGTCGGTCTACGTGATCTCCATGAATATCCTGGTCTTTACGGCGGCGGTGTATTGCCTGACGCTGGATAAGAAATACATCTCGATCCACTCGGCGGTCATTAACCCGGCCGTGCTCTCGCTGGTTGCCGGGATCCTTCTTTACATCGCCGGTGTGCAGAAGTATTTCCCGGGGAAGGTCAGTGACGGGATCATCCTTCTCGGGAAGATGACGACGCCCGTATGCATGCTGATCCTCGGCATCCGCCTGTCGACGATCAAGTTTAATGACCTTTTCTCCGAGTCGTTCGTGTACCTGATCTGCGCTGGAAAACTTCTTATATTCCCGCTCCTCTCTTTTGCGGTCGCATTCGTCCTTCCGGTGCCGTATGCCTTCAAGGCGAGCCTCTTTATCCTGGGCTCCGTACCCTGCGCATCCGTTATTCTGAACATGGCCGAGATCCATGGAAAAGAGCAGAAAATGAGCGCGAACTGCATCCTTCTCTCCACGCTCCTTTGCATCTTTACGATCCCCGTAATGTCGCTTCTCCTGACTTTCCTCTAGAAGCAAAGGTGACAGTGCTTTTGTAGAAGTTCTTGTATCTTCGGATCTTCTCTTTCTAAGGTCGGATCTTCTCTTCGGAGGGACCCCGTTATACTTCCGGGCTCTGTTCTTTTCTCATGTGGTTTGGTACTATTTTCCTATACTGTGTCTTTTACTTGAAAGGATGTACCGGATATGAAACATGCTGTTCTGACGATGGATGATATCGCTTCCAATAACACCCGCGCGATCGTGGATTACCTATGCAGTAAGAAGATCCCGGTCCTGATGTTTGCCTGGGGCGAAAGAGTTTTAGAGCACTACGATAACGCCGTCTATGCGCTCCAGAAAGGAGCTATCGTCGGCAATCATAGCTTTACGCATCCTTTTTTCTCGAAACTGACTCTTGAAGAAGCGATCGAAGAGATCGAAGATACGGAGAAACTCCTAGACCAGCTCTATAAAGACGCCGGCGTAGAGAGAAAGTACCGTCCGTTCCGTTTCCCGTATGGCGATAAGGGCGGGGAGAACAGGCAGGCCCTGCAGGCCTATCTTCGGGAGCATGGTTTCCATAAAGTGAAGGACACACAGATCCCGTATGCGTTCTGGAAAGAGATGGGACTGGATCAGGATATCGATACGTTCTGGACATACGATTTCGCCGAGTACGAGATCCGTCCGGGCAGCGGGGTCACGATGGAGAATATCCTGGCGCGCACAGAGGCGGTCAATCCGGAGATTGGAAAGTCGCTTCTCACTGACGAGGAGGGAAGCCACCTTCTTCTGATCCACGCACATGACGAGACGGAGGAACTGGTGCCGGAGTACTATAAGACCCTGATCCAGGTATTGCTGGATCACGAATTCGTCTTCGATGCGCCGGAGTTTCTTACCTGAGATTCTGTGGCAAAAGCACTGTTGCGTTTCATGAAGACTGAAAATGGAAAGAATAGGAAAACATGAAGATACTAGACATAATCGGTGACAACTATTTCGGCAAATGGACCAGTACGAGAACCGGCTGCCGCGCCGTGATCATCAGGAACGGGAAGATCCTGATGTCCTATGAGACGAAGAACGATCAGTGGATGCTTCCGGGTGGCGGTCTCGAGGAAAATGAGACAGATGAAGAGTGTGTGATCCGTGAGGTCGCGGAAGAATGCGGCGTCGTGATCCGATCCTCTCCCTGTGTGCTTCAGATCGACGAGTACTACGAAGACTGTAAATGGCTGAACAAGTACTTCCTGGCGGAAGTTGTCGGCGAGACCGCGCGTCATCTGACCGATCGGGAGATCGAAGCCGGCATGGAGCCGAGGTGGATGCCGCTGGGAGAGATCTTTCAGATCTTTTCTACCCATCGGGAATACGATGGTGTGGACGAGATGCGAAGGGGTATGTACTATCGCGAATATACGGCCCTGCGGGAGATCCTTCTTTCGGAGCTTCCGGAGAGCATCCGGGAGAAAGTATCCGGCAAAGATTTTCGGATCGACGATCTGGGAAAATCCGGATCGAGGATCTTTCTCTTCGATGACTGTGTCCTGAAGTGCGAGAGAATTCTGCATCCGGCGGATATGGAAGCCGGGTCCATCCACGATGCGGCCGCTGCGAAAGAGGCGCCGTTTCAGGAAGATCAGGATCAGACCGTCGAGGTCATGCGGTGGCTTAACGGGAAGCTTCCGGTGCCGGAGGTCCTGGCCTACGAGAAAGATGAGAAATACAGATATCTTCTTATGAGTAGAATCGAGGGCGCCGTGGCCTGCGATCCGTACTATATGGAACATCCGAAAGAGATGATCCCGATCCTTTCCGATGCACTGAAGCGTCTCTGGAGCATCGATATCTCCGACTGTCCGAGAAAGACGGACATCGATACCGTTCTTGCAGAGGCGGAGTATCGGGTGCGAAACGATTTGGTGGATCTGAGCGATACGGAACCGGAGACCTTCGGTGAAGGTGGATTTAAAGATGCGGAGGAGCTTCTTTCCTGGCTTAAGGACAACAAGCCTTCCTATGAGCCGGTACTGTCTCATGGAGATTTCTGCCTGCCGAATGTTTTTATCAAGGACGGAAAACTCAGCGGACTGATTGACCTCGGCAATACAGGGACCGGCGATAAGTGGATGGATATCGCGCTTGGCTACCGGAGTCTCAAGCATAACGCCGACGGAACATGGGGCGGGAAGGTCTATCCGCACATCCGGCCGGAAGTGCTTTTCGAGGAGCTGGGAATAGAGCCGGACTGGGATAAGATCCACTACTACATCCTACTGGATGAGCTCTTCTGAAGACTGAATAACAATGTTACAAATGCTGAAATGAGAGGATTTTAGATGATTCGATTTATAACTGATACAGATGAGAAGAAAGCGATCGCGCGTACGATCCTGGAGGCCCTTCCGGAGTGGTTCGAGGTCGAGGAGAGCCGCGAGCAGTACATCCGTGAATGCGTGGACTGGCCATTCTGGGCGGCATGCGAGGAAGAAAAGCCTGTGGGGTTCCTCTGCCTGAAGCAGACGGGCAATGCCACCATGGAACTGGCCGTGATGGGTGTCCTGAAGACCTGCCATAGAAAAGGCTATGGCCGCCGTCTCTTCGCCGCGGCGAAGGACTATGCGGTAAGAGAAGGCTTTTCCTTCATCCAGGTCAAGACCGTGAAGGAGGGCATGTACGAGGATTACGACATCACGAATGCTTTCTATAAGAGCCTGGGCTTTAAGGAGATGGAAGTTATCGAGAGCGTCTGGGACGAGGCAAACCCGTGCCAGATCTACATCATGGGACTTAGAAGCGCCCTTCAGACGATCGCTGCAAGACACAGCTACCGAGGTGCTTTTGCCGACGAAAAAGTCCCGAAGGAAGACCTTAAAGCGATCGCATCTGCAGGGATCGACGCTCCGTCCGGATGCAATAAGCAGACTACGGATGTGGTGATCGTGGACGATAAAGAAGTGCTGGATCAAATCAAGGGCGTACTGGATCCGCCGGTGGCCCAGACGGCGCCTGCCATGATCGTTGTCCTGACGCGCCGGATCAATGCGTACCGTGACCGGTGCTTCGCGATCCAAGATTATTCCGCGGCCATCGAGAATATGCTTCTGGCCATCGTGGAGCTGGGCTATCAGAGCTGCTGGTACGAGGGGCACATCACGGACGAGGATAGGATCTGCGATAAGATCGGTGCGATCCTTCATGTGCCGGAAGAGTACGACGTCGTCTGCATCCTTCCCGTGGGACGGGCACTTGACGATTTCCATGCGCCGAGTAAGAAGGCTTTCTCCGAGCGCGTGAAGTTTAACCGCTGGTCATGACCGGGGCTTCCTGCCTGTGTTGAAATGACCGGCATGGGCGTCTAAAAGAGGCACCGAGATAAAGGAGTTAAGAAAAATGAATACATATGAGATCGTTCCGCTTCCGAAAGAGGAGTGGAAAGGAACGCCGGTCCCGATGCGCTACACGACGGAGGGGTACTTCGACGTGGAGATCCG
>Ga0310691_10005379_pt1 | contig 14059 bp, 13 predicted proteins | sample 176DNAGHGlowgp2_FD_203887 | JGI IMG/M metagenome (GOLD analysis project Ga0310691, IMG submission 203887) | Sheep rumen microbial communities from Palmerston North, Manawatu-Wanganui, New Zealand - 1766 DNA GHGlow gp2 (v2) (version 2) | ecosystem: Host-associated > Mammals > Digestive system >... | reverse complement strand
AAAAAACTAGAGTTACTTGATAAAGAAATTAAGAATAAAGAAAAGGGAATAAAAGAAGAAAAACAAGAAAACGTAAGTAGTGTATATGCATTCGATACAAATGTTATTGACTTATTGAATGAAGCCAAATATCAAAATCAAAATATTTTTGAATTGAATAAAAAAATTGATGAAAATTTTGTAGTTAATTATGAAGAATTAATTAAAGATTTTCTAACATTATGTGATGATTCAAAAGATTATAATTTTTGTCTTAATTTAAGAAATAAATTTGATAGCACTACAATATACAAACTAAAAAGTATGACCGAAAATGAATATGAAGCATATATGAAAGATATACTTACAAATAAAGAATACAAAGTATATGATGCTTTTAAAGTTATGAATACTGAAAATAATATTGACAATTTTATTGATTACTTAGATCAGTTAGTAGATTTAAATAATCCGCAAATTACAATTTTAGTAGGTAACAAAAATGAAAACTATGATTATTTAAATGAAAATATAAAAACACTTGTGAGTGACAAAATATACAGGGGTATTAAAATTATATATCGAGCTAAAATATATGATTTTAGTTTAAGCGAAAGGAATATATAGGTATGGATGACATTTGGACAAGTAATTTAAATGAAACTATTACAAATATCAAGAATAATGATAATGTATATAGTACCGGTAGAGTAATTAAAGTAAACGATTATAATGTTGAAGTAACTGGTTTAAATGATGTTTCATTTTACGAAGAAATTAATATTGGAGACAAAGCTAGTGGATATGTATTTGGAATATACCCTGATAGAGTAATCGTAGCATTAGTAAAAATAAATGAATTAATATTGCCTGGTGACATGGTATATGCTCTAAAAAAAGAATTTAAATGTTTATTTAGTCTAGATTCAATCGGTAAAGTCATCGATGTTTTTGGTAATGATTTAATTGCCGGTAAAAAATTCGATAATTTAGTTGAATTAAACGTTGAAAATTCACCCCTTCCTCTTATGGATAGAGGATTAGTAAAACGTGAATTATTGACTGGTATTACCGGAATTGACTTAATATATCCAATTGGTAAAGGACAAAGACAGTTAATTATTGGTGATAAAAAAACCGGAAAAACTCAAATTTGTCTAGATACCATAGTTAACCAAAAAGGTAGAAATGTTTTATGTATCTATGTTGCCATTGGTAAAACAAAAAAAGAAGTTAAAGATATTTATTATGAACTAACTAAAAGAGGAGCAGCGTCATACACAATTATTGTTGCTTCATTCCATGATGAATTACCAACAAGAACATATTTAACTCCGTATGTTGCACTATCTATTGCCGAATCATTTATGTTACAAACATATGATGTCCTAGTATGCTTAGACGACTTAAAAAAACATGCTGATATCTATAGACAGATAAGCTTATCAAGTAAAAAGACTCCGGGACGTGATGCCTATCCATCTGATATCTTCTATACCCACAGTAGGCTCCTTGAAAAAGGTTGCCAACATAAAAACGGAGGTTCAATTACTATTCTGCCAGTAGTTGAAACAAAAGCTGGAGATATCACTGATTATATTTCAACTAATATTATATCTATTTGTGATGGACAAATAGTATTATCTGAAAAGAACTTTACTAAAGGAGAAAAACCAGCAATTGATTACGGACTTTCTGTATCGCGCCTTGGTGGTAATGTTCAAGATAGTGAAATGAAAAAAGTTGGCAGTAAAGTTAGAATAGAATTATTATCTTATCTAGATGTAAGACAAATATATGAATTAGCTAATACTGAAGAAATGAGTGAAGAACTACAAAAAAGACTTAGTGATGGTAAAAAAATGGTTGATAGCCTAAAACAATATAAATTTTCACCAAAAACTAAAAAAGAAATGATTAATAGTTTTTCATTTGTAGAAGAAATAAAAAAATAGAGAGGGAGAATAGTTATGGTAGTTGGTAAAATTATTTCAATTTTTGATATTAGCATTGAAGTAATCTTAAATGAAGAAAGTAACATTAAAATTGGCGATATTCTTAAAACAAACGATGATAAAAACTATTCTTTTGAAGTGGTTTCAGTAAATAATGTTAGTGCTACATGTATTAGCCTTAATTATACCCGTGGTTTAAAAAAAGGCACTGAAGTAATTAAATTGAGTGAAGGAATAGAAATAGAGTATTCAGATAAAATTTTAGGAAGAATATTCGATTCTTATGGAAATCCAATTGATGGGAATCAAATTGACACTATAAATAAAAGAAAAATTAATAATGATACTGTTACTTTAAAAAATGTTGAAGTAAATGCTCCAATTTTATGGACTGGTATAAAAGTAATTGATTTCTTTGCTCCACTTCAAAAAGGCTTTAGAATGGGTTTACTAGGTGGAGCTGGTGTTGGTAAAACCGTCCTTATTAAAGAATTAATTCATAATGTTTATTCATCGATTAATGCCAATGCCATCTTTGTTGGTGCAGGAGAACGTAGTCGTGAAGGAAAAGAATTATATGAAGAAATGAAAGAATCTAACCTGCTAGATAAAATGAGCATGGTCTTCGGTGTCATGGGTGATAATCCAGTATCGAGAAGCAAATCAGTATATTCTGGCCTAAGTTTAGCTGAATATCTAAGAGATGAAAAAAAGCAAGATGTATTATTATTTATTGATAACATTTATCGTTTTATTCAGGCTAAATCAGAAATTGCTACCGAATTAAAACAATTACTTATAGAAAATGGTTATCCATCTAATATGGCCAATGAAATTAGTAAAATCGAAGAAAGAATTAGTTCAACTGAAAATGGTTCCATAACTTCGTTTCAAGCCATTTATATTCCAGCTGATGACTATAATGATGAAGCCGTACAGACCATCACTTCATACATGGATGGACAAATAGTTCTAGACAGAAAAATAGCAGAACTTGGATTATATCCAGCCATTGATGTCTTTAAATCGACGTCAAGACTTGTCGACATTGAAAAAATAGGTGAGAGACACTTTAAATTAATCGAAGAAGTCTTAAGATATTTAACAAGATATCAAGAACTTGAAGAAATTATTGCTATATTGGGTATCGAAGAATTATCTGAAGAAGATAAAAGCATATTCTATAGATCTAGAAAACTAAGATATTACTTCTCACAACCAATGTTTGTTGCAGAACCATTTACTAATATTCCTGGACAATTTGTTAAAATTGAAGATATTTTAAATGATGTTGAAAATATTTTAAATGGTACTTATGATAATATTGATGAAAGTAAATTCTTATTTATAGGTAAATACAATGGATAATAATATTGGAATAAAAGTTAGAATCTTCGATCTTGATAGAGGACTTATAGAATATGAAAACATTAAAATAATTAGAATCATTAGTAAAAATTATAATTTACTAATTATGCAAGATTACTTGCCAATTTTAGGTGAAATAGAAGGTAGTGTAGATATTAAAAGTGAAGAAATTGAACTAAATTATAAAAATATTAAAGCCTTCTATATGAATAGTAATAATATATTTAATTTAATGATTAAAGAGGGTAACTAATATGAATGAAAAATTATACATTCTTGGAGATATAGCTAATTTCCTTTTAGTAGGTATCTTATTTATAATAGTTTTAGCCATTATCTTTAAAATTACCTTAAAAAATTACAATATTAAAACAAGTAAAATTAAGTTTTATGGCCTATTTTTAGGTATGGATAATCGCAGTATCTTAGCCTTTAGTTTAATAACACTTAATTATATATTCTTAATTTGGTGTACCGCTACTTTTTCAGGGCTAAATATTTACTACGTATGCATAACTGTTTTCTTCCTATTAACTTCTGACATCATTATGAAAAACTATAATCGTTTGCCAATTGATTTAGTATACTCTATGATTAATATAGCATGTATCTTTGTCACAAGCTTATTATACGATTATTTAATTAATAAATATACAACAATATTTCTATTAATAATATTAGGCTTATTAGTACTATTTGTATTTTTATATTTTACATATATTACCTTTAAATTGCTTAATAATATTGTCATAAGTGAGGAGAACTTAAAGAAAAAGAATTATAAAAAAGTGTAGGAGGGTAAAAATGAAGATTAAAAATGTCGTTAAAGTCATGAACTTTCAATCACTTCTTAGAATGGATAAATCACTAAAAGAAGCCGAAAAATATCGTGATGTAGGCGATCAAGTTACTGAAATACTAAGAAGAATTGTATATAACAAAAATTTAATTCTCGATAAAAAAATTATTACCCCAGATCCTACTAAACCACTGCTAAATATTTATATTGCCAACGATTATGGCTTTTGTGGAAACTTTAATGCTGAAATCAGTAGACAAATAAAAAAAGATAAAGATTGTTATAAAATAATAATTGGAAAAAAAATAGTATACAAAGATGATAAAATTTTACTAAAAATTGATAAAGAAGAGTTTAATCAAAGATTTACAGAAATTGAACAAACCATCGAGTCTGCCCTAGGCAGCATGAATTATAGTGGAGTAAACGTTTATTACAATCATTACAATTCGCTTACATCATTCAAATTTGTCAAAATTCAACTATTTCCAGTTGAATTTAAAGGTGAATATTATGAAGGTGAAGACTTCGTCATTGAAACTAACATCACAAACTTTATTGCCAGTTTAATGAGCTTTTACATTTGTTATCAATTAAGAATGTGTGAAAGTATTTCATATGCTGCTGAAAATGTTTTAAGAAGTCAAATTACTTCATCAGCTCTTGATAAAATTGAAGAAAGAGAAGAAGAAATACGTCATGAAGAATTTAAAATAAAAAAAGAAAAAAGTATCTTAAAAAGCGTTGAAAACTTTAAAAAGATAATGTAATATGGAGGTCATAATATGATAAAACAAGGTATAGTAAATGATAGTATTTTAGAAAAGAAATTTAAAATACTTAGAACCAGTATTTTATTAGGTAATATTAGTAATAAAGAAGAAACACTCAAGAAATATGAAAAATCAGCTAGAGAAATCGATAGTATTAAAAGAAATGTTTATGAAGAATTATTAGCTGGTAAAGTATATGCCACAACCACTTTAGAAGATGAACAATCACGACTTAAGAATTTGATAACATTTATTGAAAATCGTGTCAAAGAACGTAATGATTTTATTGATGATTACCTAAAAATTACCACTAATTTTTTAGATGACCTTCCCAAAGTATCTTTAGAAGAAAATTTACCAGATTACAAAATACGCCTAGATAATATTGATGAATATTTGAATAATTGTCATGAAATAGAAAAAGAAACTGAAAAATTAAAAACATATCGTGATGAATTAGAAGAAAAATATGAAAATAAGGCCAATAATGAGATAATAAACTCTAAACTTGAAGATGAATTAATTGATGAGTTTAATAAAATAATTCAAAATGATGAGTACTATAATAATTTAAATTATCTTGATATTGATAATGAAATAGTCAAATTAGATGGTTCATTAACTGAAAAATTAGATATTATGAATACTTTTATCTCTTCATATCAGGCATTAGTTAATGCAGGTATAAGTGGTAGTGAAAGAGAAGAATATCTTTCGTATGTTAGAGATTCAAAAAATGAATATTATACCGACCTCGAAAAAAAATATCTCCTTAACATATATAAGTTAGTTTTAGATAAACAAAGTAATTACGATACATTATACGAGAAAAGATTAAATCTTGAAAATTTATTAAAAGATAGAAATGAAAAAAGACAAGAATTAGAGATTTCAGATAGAGATAAATTAGACTATTTTATTAATCTATGTAATGAACAATTTAGTATTATCAAATCACAAAAATATAACATTGAAAATATTGATAAATTAATTATAAGTATATCTGAATGTGAAAATAAATTAGATACATTACAAAAGGCAAATGAAAGAAAAGAAATTGTCGATTTATTAAATGAATATTCTGTAAAAAAACCTGAAATAGAAAAAGTAGACATTCCTAAAGAACAAGAAATTCATGACGAAATCATAGGTGATGCCATCAAAATTATCCCTAAAGCTGACAATATGGTTGTAAAAATAACAGATCCAATAAAAATTAACGTAAAAAATGCCAGTGACACTGCTAAATTAGTCATGAAAAAAGTCGTAATTGTCTTAGAACCAAAAAAATTTAATCGTAAAAGAGACAAATTAAAAGAAGCAGAAGAATTACTTGAAGATAATAAATTTACAGATTTAGATATCAATAATAAGACTAACGATACCAAAGATGACGTCTTTATTGATAATCCAACAATTAACCTTGACACAATAGAAGTAAAAGATGATAAAACTGTTAAAGAAATAGAAACCTTAGACAGTGTCAAAATCCATCTACCAGAAACCGAAGAGGTATCTATTCCAACTGAAATTTTTGTCGAAGAACAGCCTCAAAATAAAAAATTAGATATCTTTAGTGAAACAGATCCATTTTTAGATGATAATCAGTTTGAACTAAATAACCAAAAAGATGATGCAATTGCTGGTACAATGCCACAAATAAATAATATTGGTACCGTTAAACCCAATAGTATGTTATCAAAATTAGAAGATGTTGCCAAAGAAACTGATAACATCATCTTACCATCGATGGGATTATCAAATAATACCGAAGAAAGCGTTCCTATTGTCTCTGAAAATTATATTAATTAGACTACAAATATGTAGTCTTTTAAATTATTTATAAAATTGCACTCTGAATATACTAGATTAGGTGATTTTATGAATGAAATAAGTATAAATGAATTATCAAAGTTAAATAACCCAAATATCATTGATATCAGAGATAACTATAGTTATGCCATGGGGCATTTGAATGGAGCAAAGAATATTCCATACTATAGTCTATTAATTAATTATGCTATCTATTTAGATAAATATGAAAATTATTATTTATACTGTAATTATGGACATCAGAGTAAAGAAATTAGTGATAGATTAAATTCTTACGGTTATCATACTTTTTATGTCAAAGAAGGGTATTTATCCTTTAAAAATAATTTCAAATAATGTATAATATACTTAGGTGATAAAATGATTGAATACATAATAATTGGCCTTTTAGTAATTGTGATTATTTTGATAATTATTTTATTATTTAAAGGAAATAATAGTTTAATTGAGAGAATCTCTAAAGTAGAATTATCTACGGTTAAGGAACTATCGACATTTAGGAATGAATTATCTCGAAGTTTAAATGAAGATTTTAATAAATTAGACGATAAAGTCGATAAAAAATTAATGTATATTAATGAGAAAGTAACTGAAAAATTAGATGAAAGCTTAGATAAAACAAATAAAACATTTACTAGTGTTTTAGAAAGATTATCCAAAATTGATGAAGCTCAGAAAAAAATTGATAACTTATCTGGCGATATTGTTTCTCTTCAAAGTATTTTAACTGATAAAAAAAGTAGGGGGATATTTGGAGAAGTAAACCTAAAACATATTTTAGTAAGCGTTTTTGGTGAAAAAAATGATAATATTTATAGGTTACAATATACATTCCCTAATACTACTATTGCTGATGCCGTCATTTTTACCCCAGAACCTCTTGGTACCATTGCCATCGATTCTAAATTTCCTCTTGAAAATTATCGTATGATGGTAGATAAAAGCAAAAATCAAAGTGAAAGACAATTATATGAAAAACAATTTAAAATTGATGTAAAAAAACACATCGATGCCATTAGCGAAAAATATATTATTCCAGGAATTACTTCTAACCAAGCTATCATGTTTTTACCAGCTGAAGCTATATTTGCTGAAATCAATGCATATCATAATGATTTGGTAGAGTATGCCTATAAAAGAAATGTATGGATTACATCACCAACTACTTTAATTTCGTCATTAACTACAATCCAAGTTCTTATTAAAAATATTGAAAGAGATAAATATGCTAAAATAGTTCATGATGAATTAATCAAACTTGGTGTCGAATTTTCAAGATATAAAGAGAGATGGGAAAAATTATCAAGAAGTATTGAGACAGTTAATAAAGATGTCGAAAATTTAAATATTACTTCCGAAAAAATAAGTAAAAAGTTTGAATCTATTAGTGATGTTAAAATTGAAAATAATAAATATTTAGAATAATAAAATACGGGTCATAAGAATACAATAGTATAGGTGATAATTATGACCCGTATTTTTTTCTTTTTACTTGGATTTGGTCTCATGACTCTAGGATTTACATATATAATCCTTTACTTAAATCTAATTAATATTGGGTATAATTTTCATGAATATGTTAATTTTATAATCAGAAGGTTTGAATGTTACTTTTGTTTAATAGGTTTAATAATTATGAATTTATCTATGTATATCAAAGGAGATAAAAAATATGGATTATATCTATGACATTATCTTAAATTTTCAAGAAAAATATTATGATTTTTATGAATGGCGCCCAAGTGATAAAATTATTAATATTAAAAAAATTCCCATTTATAAAATTTCAACTAGCGATTACTTAAATATCAAAAAATATTTAGTTATTATTGATAGAAATACTTTATCTAAACAAAGTAAAACCATTTTATTAACAAATGGTATTGAAGTAATGGGAATTCTTCTCGATAATTATGGCAAAGTAATAAAATTAAGCAGTTTATTATTTGATGAATCAGACGAAATTTTAGAAGACAAAGATAATATTAAACTAATTAACATTAAATATCGTATATTAAAAAAACGTAATTTAAAATTAATAAGTAGACATAACCTTGAAAGGCAAAATTACATAAACAATTATCTAAAAAATATTAATATAACAAAAGATGAATATCTAATAAAATACTTATATTATGATATCTATGGTATCGAAGAAAATGATCCCAATAAAGTCTATAATCAGTTATTATTATTATCTAAAGAAAATTTAAATTTATTATACAGTAGTATTCAAAAAGTAAATTTAGAATTAAAAAAATAAAGCTTCCATAAAGGAAGTTTTATTTATAATCTTTAATATAATCTTTATATTGTTCTAAAAATTTTGTATCTTGGAAAGACAATTCTTCATCTTCACGCATTTTTATTAACGCTTTATAATATAAATTGTCATCAGCATTTTTCTTTTGTGTAGCCAAAACATCTTTAACATCATCTTTAACATCATCAAGACTAGGCTTTTCTTTTTGATCAATTTTATATACAATATGATATCCATATGACGTAAGAACTGGTACTTTACTATAAGTTCCTACTGCTAATTTTTTACATTCCTGCAAATAAGCACTTTCTAGCGAAGCATTGAATGCATTATAACCAAGTTCCTCTTCGATAATTTTATCCTTATATTCCTTAATTACATCATCCCAAGAAGTTCCTTTATTAAGTTTACCAATAATCTCGTTGGCAAGTGCCTTTGCATCATCGTCACTAATATCGTCACTTTTAGTACTAACTAAAATATGTTTTGAATCGACATCTCCAAATACTTCATCATCATAATATTTTTGAATTTCATTATCAGTTATTGTACTTAATACATATTCTTCATAATATTTATTTCTACGATAATCTAATCTTAAATTATCGATAAAATCCTTTTCACTACTAAATCCATATTCACTTAAAAATGCATCTTTTGTATAACCATAATTTTTTTCATAAACCTCAAAGTAATAATCAGCAGTCTTCGAAACACTACTTTCCATATCTTCATTAGATGGATACTTTTCACTTAAAATTTTGTCATCAACAACATTTAATAGTGCTTTAACAGAATAATATGATTTCATATTTTCATACAAATCATCTGCTGTAATAACTCCATTCTTAAGATTTACGATTGGTTGTGTTCCATCCTTTAAAGTTGCAATTCTATCTGGCCATAAAATACATCTAAATAATAACGTAGCAATTAGAAAACCTACAACAAATAAAATTATTGGTAATCTATAATCATCGATAATCTTCAATGTTTCAATACTTCTTCTTTCTGTATTTTTTACTTTTTCATTCTTTTTATTCTTATTTTTCTTCTCTTTAATGGTTTCATTATTTTCTAAAGATTTATCTTTAGTTAAAGAATTTTTTGTGTCTTTACTATCTTTTGCCATTAGCAATTCTCCCTTCTAACAGTATCTATAATAGCAAAAAATAAAATAAAATACAATACTTTCTAAAAATAAAATATTGAAAATTTGTTTAAATTAGATTTAAGTACTCACATATTTTCAATAATTCCATAAAATAATGTGAAAAGACGAAAAAAGGAGGATTGTAGATATGGGAAATTGCGGAAATACTAGTTCAGCTGCTATTGTATTAGTATTATTTATTTTATTAATAATCATACTTGGAGCTTGGATATAATTTTAAGATTAGGGTTTCCTAATCTTTTTACTTGTCAAAAATATTTACTTATGCTAACATAACACAAAAAGGAGTATATACCTGTGGAAATAATCAATATTAAAGAAAATGATACAAATACTATCATATATATAGAAAATAAAGAATATTATGGATATAAATTTCAAAATAATGATGTAAAAAAAAACGACATCCATATTTTAGACGATTTTAAAATGTTTAAATTATCGAAAAATTATACAAAATTAAAAAAATATCAAAGATATGAAGTATATTTGGATAATAATACTGGTTTAAAACATTATTTTTATAATAATACTGAAAATTTTTATCTTTTTTATTTAAATAATGGGTATGATTGCATATCGTACTCAGGAAAAAGTAGTAATCATAACTTAAATAATAAGAAAATATTTCGTTTAAATAATAAAATAATTATATGTACATTTTTAGGCTTAATGTTAGCAATAGGTAATATTAACCAATTAGAACAAAAAAGTATTAATTCTATAAATGACTTATTTAATGATTATAAAACATCTGATATTAAAACAATGATTAATTCATCACTAAGTTTAACAAAAGAAGAAAAAGAATTTTTATATAATGAATCATTCATTAACGATGTTTTAGAAATAGTTAATGATTCATATTATGAAAAAAATAAATTGCGAGAGTGTTTTAATAATATTAATATTGTTAGTTATAACGATATCGAACACGAAACAAAAGCAGGTTATTATCGTACTGATACACCAAATACACTATACATAAAAAATTATACTCAAATTGATGATCAAAAGAAAGCAACTTTAGCTCATGAATTTGCTCATTTATGCCAAACAGTTGGTAGCTATAACCTAATTATTGAAGCCAGTGCCGATATTATTACCAAAGAATATTTTTATAAAGACTATAAATTTGCATACACCATTCAAGTAAAACTTTTAAAAAAATTAATGGAAATAATTGGATCTTATCCTATATGGTATTATAACTTCACTGGTGATTTTTCTAAAATAGATGAGAGAGTATCACCATATTTAACTGATGAAGAATATACAAAATTATTAAAAGATTTAACATTCGATTATGATAATAAAGAGATAAATGAACCAAAATATAAAGAATTAGATGAATTGTTAAATACGCTTTATTACCGTATTTATGAAAAAGATATTAAAGAAGATGAAATAATATCTTTAGTTGAAAATGAAGATCCAAATTTAGTGCGATACTATTTTAATCAACAAATGATTAATGAAGAAAATTCATTTTATCAAGATTATGGCTTAGGTACATATGAAACCATCAGCTATAAAGAAGCAATAGATATTGGTGTAATTACAGCCTATACTATTTCATATATAGAAATTTCTCATGAAGAAGCCTTTAAAATAATTGAAGATGATACATATTATTTAAGAAGAGATATTGATTACCATTCACATAATATTTCTCTTCACTATAGTAAATATGAAAGTAAAAAAGTAACAATTAGTGGTATTATTGATGGAATCGCCTATGAAGATGCCAATCTTGATGATTTAGTAAAAGATGGTATTATTGAAGTTACATATTATATTATAGATAGAAAAAATTTAACTGGAACTGATTATGAAAATCATAATTATTGTGATGATGAATTGTATATTACTCCGACAAAGTATGTTACTATAAATGAAAATAGTATTGATAATTTGGTTCCTAAAAAAATCTATTTACCAAAAATTGATACTAGATATAATTTTGCTACAAAAAATAAACACATAAAAAGCAAAAGAATTACTCATGACTAGTAATTCTTTTATATACAGTTGGAATATCCATTACTATTTTTTTCTTATATTTTGGAATAATATGCAAATGAAAATGCTTTACTTCTTGCACAAAACCATTATTTTGAATAAGTGTAAAACCATCAGCATCAAGACTATTAACAACTAAATTAGCAATATCCTTAACTTTTGTCATAATATGGCATAACACATCTTCCTTAATTGAGTTGATATCTAGAGTATGCTCTTTTGGAATAATCAATGTATGACCTGGAAAAATCGGATTAGCATCTAATAAAGCTATTATTAATTCATCTTCATATATTTTATAAGAAGATAACTCATTACTTACAATTTTACAAAAAACACAATCCATAATTACCACCAATATAATCATATCAAAAAAAAACAAAAAAGTCTATTTTATGTAAAGAATTTATAATTAATAAAAAAAGACCTTGCTTTTTTAAAAATATAATGCTATCATATTTATGAGAGTAGAGGAGTGATTATCATGAATGATAATAAAAAAAGAGATATTTTTTACGGAATAGTTGCCATTGCTACATTAATTATAGCTTTAGTCGGTGCTACATTAGCATATTTTTCTATTTCTGTACGTAGTGAAGAAGGAGCTGTCAATGCTACATCTGCCATTGTAAGTATCGAATACAACGATGGACAACACGTTATTGCACAAGCTACAGAATTGATTCCCGCAACGGTAGAAGTAGTAAAGGCTGCATATGAACACGCTTTACAAGACATAAATAATCAAGAAAATCTTGACCAAGAAGCAATTAATAATCTAGGAGAACAATGGAAAAATAAGTGCGTAGATTTTTACGGTAGGGATATTTGTAGTGTATATCGTTTTAGCGTATCCAACAATGTCAATAATCCTTTAGACGCTTATGGCGTTTTACAAATTGAAGAAAATGGATTTACAGATTTATCATACTTAGTAAGAGATGTAACAAATAATAGTTGGTTATTTTTAAGACCAAACAATGAATCCATAAAAAATACAGATTATATGGTCTTAGATAAATGCGATAATGCTGATTCAGAAAACAAGTGCTTTACTGTAAATGAAAATGGAATTAAAGAATATAGTGCAGAGTATTCCATCTTTGGCTATAAAAATAATGCAGATGCATTTAATGATAAAGCATCATTTGCAACAAAAGCAATTAATACTGAAGAACAAAAATATGATTTAATAGTTTTCATCAGAGAAAACGGTGAAAATCAAAACGCGGATCAAGGACAACATTTTAGTGGTACAATCAATGTTGATATAGTAGATAATGCTAATAGCCGAATAACCGGAATAACTGGCTGGTAGTAAAAAGAAGCAATTAATCTTGCTTTTTTTTTCTTAATATTGTATTATTATAATAGGTGATAATCATGGTAGAGAATAATCCTTCAAAAAAAAGAATTTTTTATATGATTGTTTTAGTTTTAACACTTATCACAATGATTGTCAGTATGGCTCTAGCGTATTATTCATATGTTGGCAGTCAGAAAGAAGATAGTACCGTCTTATATACTGGAACACTAAAAATTAATTATATTGATGGTGTATATATAAAAGATCCTGTACTACATCCATTAAAAAATGTTACATATAATAGCGTTGATAGTGTTTACCGAAATAGTTTTCAAGTAACTAGTACTGGTACCTTGGATCAAACAATTGATATTAATTTATTTATTGTCAAAAACGAATTTTATCAAAACGAATTAAAGTATGTTTTATATAACAGTAGTGGAATTAAAATGGCAACGGGGTATGTTCCACAAAGTGGAAAGATTAATTTAATTAATAATACCTTTTTGGGAAGTAACAGTCAAACTACTTACACTCTAATTATTTGGTGGAATGATGGAGATTATCAACTAAAAACAGAAATGGGT
>Ga0310691_10005378_pt1 | contig 14062 bp, 8 predicted proteins | sample 176DNAGHGlowgp2_FD_203887 | JGI IMG/M metagenome (GOLD analysis project Ga0310691, IMG submission 203887) | Sheep rumen microbial communities from Palmerston North, Manawatu-Wanganui, New Zealand - 1766 DNA GHGlow gp2 (v2) (version 2) | ecosystem: Host-associated > Mammals > Digestive system >... | reverse complement strand
TTTTTTTGTCATCCCCGCGAACACTTTCGTCGTCATCCTCGCGAAGGCGAGGATCTTGTAAAAAAGGAGTCTATATGAACAAGTTCTTTGCCATCCTCGGAACCATCTCGCTTTCGATGCTTGCCGCCGCCTGCAGCGACACCAAGACCGCCAAGGAAACCACAGAAAGCGCCGCGCCGGCAAAAACCGCTATTGCTGGTTCCGAGAAGTCCGCCGACAATGCTTCGGCAGGCTCAGCAACCGCCCCACAGGTCGAAGGTACCAAGACGATTACGCTTTCAAACGGGGCGAGCGTCACCTGGATTCAGGACAACGAGGGCGAAAAACTGAACCCACGGAGCCTCTTCAGCGATGCGAGCGACTCGCTCTACAACAGCCTGAACATGCCCAATGGCATCCCGGCCAGCGTGAGCACGTTCCTCGTAAAGGTCGATGGCAAGTACATATTGTTCGACGCAGGTCTCGGGGCTTTCGGCGGACAGCTCCAGAAACGCCTCGCCGCTCTCGGCGTGAATCCCGACAGCATCGGGCTAGTCTACCTGACGCATTTCCACGTGGACCACATCTCGGGCCTTGTCGCAAAGGATGATGCCGGCAACGCTGCAAAGGCTTTCAAGAACGCCGCCGTATATGCGGGCAAGGTGGAATATGACGCCTGGATGAACGACATCCCGAAAAACGATTTGCAGAAGAACATCATGGCGCTCTACAAGGACAGCCTTCATTTGTTCGCATTCGGTGACACGCTCCCCCATGGCGTGCTAGCGATGGACGCCGTCGGACACACGCCGGGCCACACCGCGTTCCAGCTAGCAAACCTGCTTGTCGTCGGTGATTTGATGCACGGTTACGCCCTGCAGAAGGACCACCCCGAAATCAACTCCAACTACGACATGGACAAGCCGAAATCCGCCGAGAGCCGCAAGCGCATTATGCAATACGCCCGCGACAACAAACTCTTGATGGCAGGCATGCACCTGCCCCCTCCGGGATTCGCGGAATAAGACATTTGCAAACGATTCAATTCTAGAGGTTTAATAATGAACGAAAAAGATGAAGAAGAAAAAAAGGATCTTTTACTGAGTCCTGCAACTACTTCCACAAATTCAGCACAAATGTTCGTTGAACAGAAAAAATTCCGTGCAAGGCAAGGCCATGGATATGCAGCTGAACGAGCAAACCACATCGAAGACGTTCTCGATGGGAAAAAATCAAAAATTGTTGGTGGAGATAATAAGAAGAACGGACCCGACAGAAATGTGAACGGGCGAAATATTCAGACAAAATTCTGCAAAACTTCAGCAGGCACCCTAAGAGCCATAATAAATCCAGACGGTTCGTTGCGTTATATGGATGGATCTAATCCAATGCCCGTCGAAGTTCCCAAAGACCAATATAACGACATTGTTTCAAAATTGGAACAGAAAATTTCTAATGGAGAAATAAAGGATATTAATGATCCGAAAGCAGCAAAGCGAATCATCAAAAAAAGTCCAACAACGTACGCACAATCACAAAACATCGCGCTATCTTCTACTATAGATGGTCTCGTCTTTGATTTTAAACAAGCTACAGTTGAAATTACCGATGCCAAATATGATATTGGTATTGGTGCCCTAATAGTCTTTGCACACGGCATGTGGAATGGGGAGGATTTTGGAGACGCTTTAAAAGATTCCTGTTCCGCCGCAATAAAATCTGGCACCGTTATCGGAGTTCGAAGCGTCGTACTGAGCGAGCTGTCAAGAACACCCATAGATGACACTGTAAAAAATATAGTCGGATCCAAAACGTCTTTAGGAAAAAACGCTGCTGTTCGAGCAGAAGTCATCAGCTCCGCCGTAACTTTGGCCATACTTTCTGTCCCAGATTTCATTCGATTTTTCTCAGGCCAAATGTCTTTTTCCCAGTTATGTAAAAACGTTACCATAACAGCATCCGGAATTGCAGGAGGCGCCGTAGGGGCTTCTGCGGGTGCCGCACTAGCAGGAGCCGCATTGGGTTCTGTGGTTCCTGGCGTAGGCACTGTTTTGGGAGGTCTCGCAGGGGGGCTTGTCGGATCTCTGCTAGGGTCAAGTGCGGCGTCATCCATACTTGAAGATCCGCTAATAATGGAAGCAAAACAGGCTGAAAGAATTTTACACGAGACCTTGGGAATATTGTCGCAAGACTTCATGTTGACTCAAGATGATGCAGAATTGATGATGATTGAATTCAAAAGAGTTGACAGGTCTAATTACCTTCTAGAAATATATTCAGCGGACGATAGCGAAATTCAAGCAAACGTTTGTAGAACTTTTGTTCCAATAATGCAAGCAATCCTTGCTTCTCATGAGCGCATAGAACCTCCTTCAATCAAGGAATACAACGATTTTTTGGAAACCGGAAAGGTAAAAAAGAATTTCAAATATGAATCGTATGGCTTCTTGAAATCAGAAATTCAGAATTCTGAGAATGCAATAAACGCAAACAAAAAAACTTTACGTGTTATAGAAGGGCAATTTTATAGCACAGAATCTAACCGGAAAACAATTAATATTTGGTTAAGTGTTGCATTCGCCATTTTCGCATTACTTGGTGTAGCATACTGGTACTGCAGTGAGCATGATTTAATCAAGCCATTCCTTATAGCATTCCATCTACTTGCAGCCGCTCAAATGGTCAATGAAGCGTTTGAATTTGCAAAACATCCTGAATATCCACAAGGATGGAAATTCGTAAACAAGATGCTTGATCGCTCGGAATTCATTAAAATGATACTTGGTTGCTTGATTGTATGCTGGCTACCTATTGGCTTGGTATGCCAGTATCTCGGCACAGTGTCAGACGAATTATTCTGGGAGGTTCCTACATACATTTCTATAAGCATCGCAGCAATCGTCTTGTTAGAAACGCTTGTTTACGTATTCCGTAGCATCCGTCTTGGAATATCCCTTAGACGATTGAAGAAAAAGATGAAGAAGCTAAATAAGGAAATTGCAAAATCAAACAAGGACATTGAAAATTACAAAGGGAAGGTAGACAAGCTGCTTTCAAAGATTCACGCTAGCACCACAAAGTTCGAAGCACAATATGAACCCTACGAACTAAAAGACTCTCACGATTTTTATGAAGATTATTTTGCAGAACATGGCGAAGACGTCGTTCAAAACAAAAGCTATAGCCAGTACAACGAATATGAAAATTCTTTAAATTCATTAGCTCGCACAATGGATAGACTCGGACTTAGCGATATGCAATTCAGAGTGTAACTTCAAGGATAAATTTTAAATAGACATCGCTGCCATAAACAGCCGCGGCGATATACAGAACGAAAGCGTGAAGTAGAACTTCTGGGAATTTACCAAATACCCAAATTCATAATTCGCAAGCCATAGCGAGGGCATGCCGCCGATACGGATTGACGCTCCGTATTCAAAGCCGGTTTCCTTTTCCCAACCAATTTCGGGCCCTACGATAACAGAAAGATAAAGTCCCGTTTTCCATAGATACCGCAAATTAGGTTGGAAAAAGCCCCCTTGCTGGTGTCCGTCGTAGTCGTAGATGAACCTAATCCGATTCATCCATATCAGCATGTGCGGAGGGCCCCATGCCCCATACACGGATTTCGGTCTGGCGGGTTCATACAAGACGCTGGACCGGCCAAGTACTACATCCACTCCGGCAGAAAAAATCCCCGGGCCAGTACCGACCGCGATGCCCCAAAGACTGGGAGCAAATTCTTCCGAAAACATAAAGAAATTCGGCTTCTTTTGGGAGTCATACTCCACATAATCCGTGTCCTTTTCTTGCTCCAAGTCAATTGCCAGGGAATAACCCGGCAAGAGCAAGACCAAAACGAGAACTAGATTCCTAACAAATTTCATGATTGTGAATATAAAAAAAGATATCCCCGGAATTTGGATTCCGGGGATAAAGCATTTCGGGTTAAGCAGGGAGATCCCCGACCAAGTCGGGAACAATTACTGTGCGACTCGCGTCTTACGCCTTTGTCGTCTTCGAGGAACTTCATTTCGCGAACGTTGGGTTCTTCTTTTTTGGGGATGATTCCTTCTATCAACAACAAACGAAAGTAATCTAGCAGATTCTTCTAAAATTTCATTCGCCTTATCGCCAAATAGTTCCTCAGCCCAAAGTTTGTCAATCTTTCGTATTTCCACATTTCGTAAATCTAAAAACGAAATATTTTTCTTTTCTAAATTAATTTTTTTAAAAAAAGAATCCTTCAAATTGGAAAAATCAGGAACAAAAGTCATTTCAATATCCTCCTTTTCCATTTTTCTCATACCTTCGTTATCCTTAGAAGAAACCTCGCAAATAAGTTGATAAAAGATTGTAGACATCCAAGTTGCAAGTAACACTGCTGTTTTCTTGTTATTTGGGGTACATACAAACAAATTCGTAGAAACAAAAACCGGCTCTGTCGAATAGAACACTCTTCCTGTAGAACGTATTGCGCGAGGAATCAAAACGCTATCCTTACAAAACTTTGCTCTGCATTCACGAGCAAGTATTTTTAACCATTCTTGCTTCTTTTTTTGTTTTCTCGGTTGTTTATCACTTTGTCTCTGCGGTAGAGCCATGTAATAATCAACGATTTCGTTTATCAAATCTACATTGTTTGCCGAATAATCTAAAAATTTAGAATCTCCCTTTTCTATTTCAAATGTATTCAGCTTTGCATTTCTCATGCCAGCACTTAACACAAGGTTTCTATCTTGGAATTGATTAAAAAGATCTTCTCTTGAATCAAAAAACAACAAATCACTTCCACCGTTATTTCCGGCATTTCCTCGTTTCAGCGAAAAGCCGAAGTGTTCCATCGTTCCATAAAAATCTGAATCTCTAAAAGTGTTATTAACAAAATCAACTGCTTCAGACATTTCACTGTTTAGCGTTCGCCAACCACTATCAAGAGAATCAGCCAATTCTTGGTATGATTGTTTTTTACCCATAATTCCAGGCATTAATGGTTTAAAACTTCTTTCAAGATTTTCAAACAATGCTTTTGAAAAATTATGAGTATTGATATCAGGAATATTGTCATAACTAGAGAGTATCGTTATTTCTTCGCATGGACAAGCCGCTTTACCCACCAAAACACATGTATCCTTTGTAACTTCATCAAAGATTTCTGTTCCCGGATAAGAAAATATCATTCGCAAACCAAATGTATCCAAAAGAATTTTACGGATGACTTTAGCTTCTATTCCGCGAGCAGTCAAATGTGTTTTGGGGAAAATGCATGCAATCGTCGTTCCTGGAGTTACCATTTTTGCTGTCAATTCGAGGAAAGGCACCTCAAGCGGCATCTGACCAATATCACTTTCAGCAGTCTTTCCTGTAATACGATGAATAGCCGCAATTATTTTTTCTTTTCGTTCAACGCAATTTATTCCTGCAACAAAAGGTGGATTCATCAAAATAATTTTGACATTTTCAAAAAATTTCGCATTTAAATCAGCAATGTTTTGTGCAAAAATAGATGACGAGTTTTCTTTTGCTATTGTTTTTGCATATTTTAAACCAAGCCGCAGCGAAAGCAACTCAACAAGTTGCTCGTTCCAATCATTTGCAAGAATTTGGTGAGGTTCAATTTCATAACGATCTATCGCAGCACTAAGCAAACTTCCGCTTCCTGCAGCAGGGTCACATATCAAATCATTTTTGCGCAAGGAACCATTCACAAATAGCGCCAGTTCAGCAACAAGTCCTGCTAATTCCATATCTGTCGGCACTTCGCCCTCATGCTCATGACCGACAGATATTATTTGATGCAGGACATTTGCAACAGAATCACCAGTAATATTTTGTGCGCCAAAATAAAACATATCTTGAATCAAACTTGATTCAACAGGAAACATCTTTTCGTACTTATCACCATAAAATGAAAAAATGTCCTTAAAATTTACTTTTGCAGCCTCTTTACAAATTTTCATAACATTCGAATGAAAAATCTGAATATCATGAAGATCATTACGCTTTACATAGGTAAAGGAGCCTCGAATATACTCATACAACAGAATAGCGAGGGCTGATTTCCATTTTTTCTTATCAGCTTTCAGGCCATCCATAAAGACCGCAAAATTGTCTAATGTTGTAAGATACTCAAAGTTGTCACTCAAAAAATTTTTTATCTTTTCCTGAAAGAATTGAACCAATTTCTTTTCAAAAATTTCTTTTGCATCTTTTTTAAAACTTCCTATATTTTGAAAGCCTGGCTTTAAGATTTGTTGAAAAGTCCTCGGTTTACCAGCATCATATTTAAACGAGTAAGCGCACTCTAAATTTGTAAGAATATAGTATGGTTTTTCTGTTTGACCACCATTCTGTTGAACATAGGACATCGCTTGAAATTGATAGCGCGTGCTATGCACATCATTCGGAGTTCTTTTTACTTCAATAACACAAATATATTTTCCTGTAGAACTGTTTTGTATAACAAAATCCATCTCAAGAGAACCGGTATATTGATGATGGATTACTTTATATTTTTTATCTTGCTTTAAATTTTTTAAAGCATCATTTAGCGCTTTTTCACAAATAGGGTGAAAAACGTTAACTTCCGAATCTGTATAAGAAATCCACATACATTACTCCTATTAAATATGTTTTTTCAGTGCTTTAGCGAGGATTTCAGCAAGTAGAGGCGGAACGGCGTTCCCAACAATTAAATTTCGCCCCTGTTTACTTGATGAAACAATTTTATAGTCATCCGGAAAACTTTGCAATCTCAAAGCCTCTCTAACAGAAAGAAGTCTATTTTCCTTATAATGTATATTACATCCAACATTCGGCCTATTAAAATATGTATTTATCGTATACGAAGGCTTTCCAGCCTCCAACCGTCCATAACATGTCGTATGTCCACCTTCTTTTTGAAGACGTTGAATGCGTTTTGATGGCACTGAAGAAGGTACATCCATATAATTTCCGCCAGGTTTCACATATGAAATGATATACCTGTCGAGTTTACTCAATGTATGCATAAAATGTTCAGACACCATCTTTTGCCCTTTTCTACGCATACGCCTTTGATAATCATTCTGCGGTTTCTTTTTATAACAAACCGCAACATTCTCGTCATCAGACACAGACGGTAAATCCCCAAGAGCATCTGCCACAGAAACATACTTAAGCAAACCTATTCCCGTTTCATTGTGAGTCGGTTTGGGAAATTCAAATTCGTTTGAGCCCCTCATGCCAACAATAATAACTCTACGACGTCTCTGAGGTACTCCATAATCAGCAGCATTAATAACTTTTGTTTTTAAGGTATACCCAACATTTTCAAAAGTCGTTTTTAATAAATCTAATATTTTGTCACCAGCAGAATTTCTGGCGGACAACAAGCCTGTAACATTTTCAAAAACAAACGCACGAGGCCTTACATGCTCTATAATTCGAATATACTGCCAAACAAGTCTTCCTCGACTATCCTCAGTGTGCCTATTCCCCGCTAAAGAAAACGATTGACAGGGAGGCCCACCAATAACAACATCCGCTTTAGGAATACTTTCCAATTTTTCCAAAGTTATATCAGCACATTTTATGTGTGCTCCTATATTAGCCTTATACGAAGCAACAGCATTTTTGTTATTATCAATAGCCCAAATGACATTATATCCAGCTTCAATAAAGCCTAAATCTAGACCACCGCCTCCAGAAAACAGACTTACAACGGATATTTTTTTCTTCATACCAGCTCCAATCTATTTTTTCTCGCTGCATTGTATTTCTTTTGTACAGAGTAAAATGGCATTACAGCATACTTTGCAACAATTTCAGATATGTTCTGAATCAATGTCGCATTTGACGTATCAACAAGTTCTTTAGCTAAAGATCTTATACTGTTTTTGTCTTCTTCAGACATGGCGTTTAATGCGGGAAATTCCAAAGAATCTAAATCATAACGCTGTATCTTCAGTAAGCCGGCTCCATATTTTTTTCCAAGCAATTCTAGTTGATAGTAACTATAAACATTGTTTAGCAATCCAAAAAAGAGCCATTCGTCAATTTGGGGTTGGATGATATAAAAGTTATCACGAACTAAAGAGAAAGTCTTATTCATAACGAACTTCATATCATCTCTAACAAAATAACTAAAAATTATACCCTTGCAATCAAAGAAATTTAGTTCATACCAAGCTTCGTCAGATTGTATTTTACGCAGTAAGACCTTCGGTTTTTTTTCTTCTACAATATAGCGTTCTGCATCGCTCACATAGTTCAACAATCTGCCATTTCTTTGCAAATCACATTTTTTCACAGCAAGAATTTCATCACTTTCTGCATTCGCGGTAGAAAAATTCGAAATCTGTTTCGGAGAACTTAAAATTTTCCTTGTTTTTCCCGCCTTAGGATTAATAAAAAAGGTATTGAATCCCGTAGTAACACCTCTTTTCGCCGAAGCAAAAAAAGAAAAAGAATCAGCTCTTGCAAAAAGATTTGTTTTTTTCGGTTTTCGGCAGTTGACAGATTTGATCACCCCGTCAATCAACCTCTTATATTCCGGTACGCCCTTTAGAGATAAGCCATCTTTACAAAGTTTCAAAATAACCACATCAACCAGCGCTTTCTTCACAAATACAGGACCAGAAATATGAATTTCTCGGACGACCGAGCACTCTTTCATCATTTCATCTGAAAAACATTTGCCATTCTTAGCCTGCATCCAACTAGCCGGGAAAATTACGACAAGTTCCCCTCCCTTTTTCAGCATTGAAACAGCCTTCAATATAAAATACATATATAAATTAGCATTATCTGGCAAGTTCTCAAATATTTTGTCTTTTTTCAAAATAGCCTTGCTGACTCCCAACGAAACCATTTCATCAATTTTTTCTTGCCGTATATATGGGGGATTTAAAATAACTCCATCAAAAAAATTTTTTTGTTTTAGTGAAAAAAAATTTTTTTTCAGCAGATTCAATTGGGGAAATTTCTCCTTAACTTTATTAAACAAGTTTTCATCAATTTCACATCCATACACCTGCTTTATATCATTTTTCACTAAGGCATCAATAAACGCACCATTGCCAAAGCAAGGTTCTAAAACTTTAGGCTGCTGCGATAAACTAAATAATGAAACCATATATTCAGCAACCACCGAAGATGTAAACACTTGACCTAAATCCATTTTATCGTTCCATTGCCATGTGAAATAAATATACTTTCATTCAAGCGTCATTTTATGACAAAAATGTCCCTGAAACGAAAATTTTCAGGGACATTTATCGTTTTTTAAGCCTTAATGGTCATGAATGCAAACGCCTCTCCATCGGCGTCATTCGCTTCCAAGCCATCGGCAGCGGCAGCCCAAGCAATCTTCACAGCCTGAGTTTCGCCAGCGATATAGGCTTCATTCTCAGCCACAGCCTGCTTGAAGACTTCGCTTGCAGAGAACAGAGTCACTTCGATCTTGTCGGTGATGGCGTAGTTCTGATCCTTTCTTCTGTTCTGGATGCGGTTCACGAGTTCGCGGGCCACGCAGGCGCGGCGAAGTTCGTCCGTGATCTTGAGGTCCAGAGCCACAGTGAAGTGCTGGTTGGCTTCCACAGCCATGCCGTCGGCAACGATGCGGTTGAGCATCAAGCAGTCAGCACCGACTTCACCGAAATCGAACTTAATCGTCTCGCCATTCTGCAGAGCCTTGATTTCATCAACCGTAAGGCTGTTGAGCTTAGCGGAAATCACCTTCATGTTCTTCGCGTAATCCGGGCCCTTCGCCTTGATGGCGAGGAAGTTCGGCTTGGCGGAAAGCTTCACGAGCTTCGTCTCGTCTTCCAAGAACTTCATTTCACGAACGTTGAGTTCTTCGAGGATCAAGTCCTTCATGCTCTCGGCGACGTTCTTTTCTTCGGTGCCATGAGCAACCACCGTCATGCTGGCAATCGGCATACGGTTCTTTACGTTGTTCGTAGCGCGAATCACACGGCCCATTTCAACCATGCCACGCACCATGGCGATGCGTTCCACGAGCTTTTCGTCCATCAGGGACTTGTCGGCGCTGGGGAATTCGCAGAGGTGCACGCTCACCGGAGCGTTGGCATCGACTTCGCGAACGAGAATCTGGTAGATTTCTTCGGCGAGGAGCGGGAGGAACGGAGCGAGAATCTTGGAGAAGTCCACCAGCACCTTGTACATGGTAGCGTAGGCGGCGTTCTTGTCACCATCGTTTTCAGACTTCCAGAAACGGCGACGGCTGCGGCGCACGTACCAGTTCGTGAGGTCATCCACCGCGGCAATCACGGCGGGCACCACGTTGTACAGGCGGTAAGCCTTCATTTCCACTTCGACCTTGGCAGCGAGATCCTGCAGCGTTGCAAGCATCCAGCGGTCAAGTTCGTTTTCGCTCTTGACTTCCTGACCCGGCTTCCAGTTAAGCTGGCCCTTGGCGGCGTCGGCGTTGTGGTTAGACACAAAGAATGCGACAGCGTTCCAGAGCGGGAGCATCACCTGCTTCACGATGCCCTTCACGCCTTCTTCGCTGAAGCGGAGGTCTTCGGCCTTCAAAGCGGCGGAGTTGATCATGAACAAGCGAATAGCGTCGGCACCCGTGCGTTCGATGAGGTCGTTCGGGTCCGGGTAGTTGCGCTTGGACTTACTCATCTTGGAGCCGTCTTCGGCCAAGATGATACCGTTCACAATCACGTTCTTGAATGCGGGCTTCTGGAACAGTGCGTTAGAAAGCACCGTCAGCGTGTAGAACCAACCGCGGGTCTGGTCAAGGCCTTCAGCGATGAAGTCAGCCGGGAAGCTACGTTCCACGAGTTCCTTGTTTTCGAACGGGTAATGGCGGCTGGCATACGGCATGGAACCGGATTCAAACCAGCAGTCGAAAACTTCCGGCGTGCGACGGTAAACCTTGCCGTTCTTTTCGATGGTGAGCTTGTCGACAAAGTGCTTGTGCAGGTCGTCGAGCTTCACGCCAGTGAGTTGCTGCAGTTCTTCGATAGAACCCACGGCAATCATATCGCCGTCATCGCTGAGCCACACCGGAATCGGCGTACCCCAGAAGCGGTTACGGGAAAGGTTCCAGTCGCGGGCGCCTTCGAGCCACTTGCCAAAGCGTCCGTTCTTGATGTGGTCCGGCACCCAGTTCACGGTCTGGTTGTTTTCGACCATCCATTCCTTCAGAGTCTTGGTGATACCGTCCTTGCTCGTGACAGGGGCGTCAATCTTCAGGAACCAAGTCTTGAGGGCACGGTAAATCAGAGGAACGCCGGTACGCCAGCAGTGCGGGTAGCTATGGACAATCACGTCCTGCTTGAACACGCGGCCCTGTTCCTTGAAGTAGCGGATAATTTCCTTGTCGGCTTCCTTTGCGCCCAGGCCCTTCCACATCGGGACCTTGTCGGTGAACTTGCCTTCGGTATCCAGCGGGTCGAAAAGACCGAGGTCGAGTTCGGCGCCCTTCTGGAAGTCTTCTTCACCGAAGGAGGGAGCGGTATGCACGGCGCCAGTACCGTCTTCGGTACTCACGTAGTCGGCGGGGTAAATCTTGTAGTGGCGGGACAGCTGGTCCGGCGTCACGAATGCATCGGAAATGCGGGAAAGCGGCTCGTAGTCCTTGCCCACGAGTTCAGAACCCTTACAGGTATCCACGATGTTCGGGTTCTTGAAGTAGGCGGCGGTACGGCTAGCGGCAATCCAGTACTTCTTGCCATCCTGTTCCACCAGGTTGTAGTCCATGTCCGGGCCCACAACGATGCAGAAGTTGGAGTACAGCGTCCACGGGGTCGTCGTCCACACGAGGATGCTCGTATCCTTGAACTTGGCTTCGTCCGTGTTGATCGGGAAGATGAGCGTCAGGGACGGGTCCTGACGGTCCTTATAGCCCTGGTTCGTTTCGAAGTTCGAAAGCGGAGTCGCGAGAGCCGGGCTGTACGGCTGGATGCGGTAGCCCTGGTAGATGAGGCCCTTGTCGAAGCACTGTTTGAACACCCACCACACAGATTCCATGAAGTTCTTGTCCATGGTCTTGTAGCCCTTGTCGAAGTCCACCCAGCGGCCCATGCGGCGCACGGTCTTCTTCCATTCGCTGGTGTACTTGAGCACCTTGCCGCGGCAAGTTTCGTTGAACTTGTCCACGCCCAGCTTCTGAATTTCGGCAACGCCAGCGAGACCGAGTTCGTTCTGCACGAGAGATTCAATCGGAAGGCCGTGGCAGTCCCAACCGAAACCGCGCGGAACCTTTTTGCCCTTCATGGTCCAGTAACGCGGAACGATATCCTTGATGGTACCGGCAAGCAAGTGACCGTAGTGCGGAAGGCCCGTTGCAAACGGAGGGCCATCGTAGAAAGTGTACGGTTCAGTTTCCGGACGGGAGTCCAGCGACTTCTTGAACGATTCATCCTTATCCCACAGGGCGAGCACGCGCTCTTCAATCTGCGGGAAGGTCTCTTCTTTCTTTACTTCACGAAACATGGGTTACCTCAAACCCCGCAGCACAGCGCTGCGGGCACTAAATTTTCGGGTTCAAATTTAGCAATTTAGCAGCGAAGGCCCTTCCTTATTCCAACTTGGAATATCTTTTTCTGCTATTTATTCTTTTCAAAGTGGCTTTTCTGCACACTTTCGAATAGTTTACCTTTAAAGCAATTCAAAAAAGGAGACCCAATGTCAAAAGACAATCCGCATATGGGACATATCGTCCTGATTACGCTCTCCGCCGCCATTGGCGGATTCCTGTTCGGTTTCGACTCCTCCGTCATCAACGGGGCAAACGGAGCCCTGAAGGCGCACTTCAACGCGACGGATTACGAGCTCGCCTGGGCCGTTTCGCTCGCACTGATTAGCGCCGCCATCGGTGCATTCTTTGCAGGCCGCATCGCCGATGCCTTCGGGCGCGTGCGCTGCATGCTTTTCGCCTCGGACCTGTTCTTGATTAGCGCCATCGGTTCCGGCATCCCCTTCGGCATATCTGACTTTATCCTGTGGCGCGTCATCGGCGGTTTCGGCATCGGCATGGCAAGCATCATCGCCCCGATATACATCGCCGAGACGGCACCCGCCCACCTGCGCGGGCGACTGGGTTCCATGCAGCAGTTCGCCATCGTGATAGGCATCTTCGTGGCGCTCCTTTCGAACTACCTCATCGTGCAAATTGCAGGGGCAGCAAACAACACGATAATCGGCAGTGTCAAGGCATGGCAGGTGATGTTCTGGGTCGAAATCATCCCGGCGGTACTCTACGGGTACGCCGCCTGGAAACTCCCCGAATCGCCGCGTTACCTTATCCACAAGGGATTTACCGACCAGGCCAGGGACGTGCTCGCGAAGATTAACCCCGAGGGCGTCGAAAATGAAGTGGAAGCCATCCAGGCTTCCTTCAAGAACAAGAAGCAGCCCAAGTTCACCGACCTGCTCGAAATCATCAACGGCAGGGAGCGCATTTCCCCGATTCTGTGGGCGGGCCTCGGGCTTGCAATATTGCAGCAGCTGGTGGGCATCAACGTGATTTTCTACTACGGCACGATGCTCTGGCAGAGCGTGGGCTTCGGCGAGAGCGACGCATTCCTCACGAGCGTGATTTCGAGCGCCGTGAACCTGGTGATGACCGTGGTCGCCATCCTACTTATCGACAAGATTGGCCGCAAGCCGCTCCTGCTAATCGGTAGCATAGGCATGGCAATTACCCTGAGCACGCTTACCGTATGCTTCATGAGCGCGGGTGCCGACGGGAGCCTCCCGGGAACTGCGGCCGTAATCGCCCTGATTGCGGCGAACCTCTACATTACCTTCTTCGCGGCAACGTGGGGCCCGGTCATGTGGGTGATGCTCGGCGAGATGTTCAACAACCGCATCCGCACCATCGCCATCGCCATCTGCGGGCTTGCACAGTGGTTCGCTAACTTCGTGGTTACCTGGACGTTCCCGGTGCTTACCGGCAAGGACGGCATCGGCGTGGGCCCGACATATGCCATCTATTCATTCTTCGCCATCTTCAGCATATTCTTCGTGGCAAAGTTCATCAAGGAAACGAAGGGCAAGGAACTCGAGGATATGTAGCGAGGAAACGCAGCGCGAAGAATCTTTGCGCAAAAAAATATAACGCAAA
>Ga0310691_10005377_pt1 | contig 14063 bp, 11 predicted proteins | sample 176DNAGHGlowgp2_FD_203887 | JGI IMG/M metagenome (GOLD analysis project Ga0310691, IMG submission 203887) | Sheep rumen microbial communities from Palmerston North, Manawatu-Wanganui, New Zealand - 1766 DNA GHGlow gp2 (v2) (version 2) | ecosystem: Host-associated > Mammals > Digestive system >... | reverse complement strand
TTTATAACTTTTATTTATAGCAAAAACTATGTTCATATTATATATCCTTTACTTGTATTAAAGGTATAAAGCCAAATAGGTAATGGCGGCTAATATTATTTTTCTTCTTAATTGTATATATCGGGAGGATAGAAAACAGGTAAAATTTACGTTGATATTTTACCATTCCTTCCATCAAATTAAATTTTTCTTTGTAAATGCGTTCAACAAGGTGTTCATTTAATTCTATTTTTTGAGGATGAATTATGGTCTGCAGTTCAAAAGTTTTCTTTTGTAAATCTTTATCTTTAACAGCTCCCTTATAGTGCATTCCATCAACGCCGATATTGGTAACTAAGTTCTGTGTAGGATTAATACAAAGACCATCATTATTAACGATAATAAAAGTCCATTGATAATCCCATGTATCAATTTTTCCTTCATTTAGCTCTTTCCAAATTTTTTGCCAATATTTTTGAATATAGGTTTTTGCCGAAAATTTTTCTAGAACATTTTTCGGTAAATCAGATATATCTAATGAATAATTTTTCCATCTGTCAGCCCAAGTTGCCCACCCCCAACAATGCTCTATTTTAGCAAAATAATAGCTGTCTTTTACATCTACTTCTATCGGAGCATCGCCTGTAATGTGCCAAATACGTTTATCATCTCTGTATTTATCTAATAGTTCCTCACAATATATAAAGAAACTTTGGTTAGGAACCTCATCTTCTTCTAGAATGATGCCATCTGGTTCATTTTCAAAAAACCATGTTATTGCTCCAGAAACACCTTGAGCAGCTCCTCCTGAGTTGGTTTCTAAAAAACGAGTTTTGACATCACATTTCCAATCAATATGTTCTAATATATATTCTCTGACAGCTTCAACCTTTTCCTTTTCTCCAGCTTTATCGGGGCGCGGACCATCTGAGGCAATATAAAGCCGTGGCGGTTTTGCTTTAGATATTGCTTCCAATACCTTTTTAGCATAATCCAAGCGTGTAAATGTTATAAACAAAACAGCTTTCTTCATATTATTTCTCCTTAATTTTTAAGAACGGTATAAAACCAAACAAGTAGTGTTTAGCGCAATTATTTTTCTTCTTAATTTTGTAAAGCGGTAATATACCAAAGAGTAGATAGCTCTTTTTACTGGCTCTTTCTTCTATTTTGTATTTTGTTCTGACATCATCCTTAAACTCAGTTTTTTCCAGTATCTCATCAAAATCTGCTTTGCGATTACTCATGGCTTTCCACGGTTTGGGACCGGTATAGTGGATAATAACCGGTTCAGGCAAAACCAAATCGGGGTGCTTTTGTTTAATAAATTTAAGATGGTCAGGCATAAAATTATATTTGTAATCTAATATCTTGAAGTTATTTTCAAAAAGTATGTTAAAAACATCTTGGTCTGGGCAATTAAGCTTATCAAATAAATCTATTGTTAATTGAACCGCCTTATCCATTGTTTTATTTTCTCTGATATTTTTTATATTTAGTAGCAAAACACCGGCATTAAAATATTTATCACCACCATTATATGCCGGATAAACCTTTTGCTTTAATGTTTTATAATTACCTTCATAAAAATCCTCCAATACAGCTCCCAGTGGGTAATCTCCTAAATCAATATGATAGAGTTCTGCCACATCACCCTTTACAATAATATCAACATCCATATATATTGCCTTATCTATTGCAGGCACTAAGTCCGGTATAAAATAGCGTGAAAACGTATTTAATGAGTAGTGTTTCAGATTAGGAAAACGCTCTAAACCGCATTTAGACATATCAAAATAGGTAAGACTTTTATTTGTAAAATTTTCCAGTGAGCGAACTATTTTGTCTTTAGAAATTTTGCTTATGCCACCATCTAAGATATAAAAATCAATAAAACTTTTTGTATTTTGCAGTATGGAATACATTGTCGTCGCCAGAAATGGTGCATAATTATCATCACTGGCTAAAAATACAGGGATATGGGCAACTTTGCTCATTTTAATTTTCCTTTCAACCAAGAAATTATGATGGAAATTTTTGGCATATTGTACCTTTATCTATCTGTTCCTTTAAACTAAGTAACAGAATTTTGTTATGAAAACAACTTAAATTTCCATTTTTCTACAATTTGATAAAAAATCCCTTTGCTTTTAAATCTTTATGCAATACACTGCCGCTATTACCACTAAACAAAGGTCGCCTATGTCCGCACCACTATTATCCGTCATCACGATATGCAAGAATGAGCCGTTTATAGAAACGACCTGCCAAAGTGTGGTGTCGCAGACTTATCAGGATTTTGAGTGGTTGGTCATAGATGGCGCTTCCACTGATAACACCTTAAATACTTTAAGCAAATACCAATACCGTATCAACACGCTTGTTTCCGAGCCGGATAGCGGTGTTTACAATGCCATGAATAAAGGAATTGCCAAAGCCAAAGGAAAATATTTACTTTTTCTAAACGGTGGCGATATGCTCTATGCACCGGATACCCTTAAAAATGTTATGCCTTTTTTAGAAAGCGGTAAGGCGGACATTTTTTATGGTGATTCCTATCGCCTGTTTGAGGAAGAAGAAAAATGTTTTATCAAAACCTATCCTGAAAAGCTTGTTAAAAATTTTTTCTTGGATAATACCTTGGCGCACCAGTCATCTTTTATCAAACGGGAAATGTTTGCCCGTTTCGGTTTGTATCGCGAAGATTTTAAGATTGTGAGCGATAAGGAAAAATGGCTTTGTTTTATGGAAAACGGTGCAAAATTCACACATTTGCCGTTTGTTTGTTCATATTTTCGCATGAACGGCATCTCTCGCCTGCCGACCGAATTGTTAAAACAAGAAAAAATCCGCATGTTAGAACAATATTTTGATAAGACCATGCTAAGAACCTCTGATTTACCCTACCTAAAAGCATTATTTGACAGCCATCATCGTAGCCTAAATAAAACGCAGTCGTCTAACTCGTCATCGCTCCGAGCGAAAGCGAGGTCAAGCGATCTCCATAACAATAATAATGCACATTAAATCTTTAAGAAAAGGGTGCTGTGTGTACAATAAGTTTATCTTTCGCACTGGTCGGAACGGGTGGATTGACGTCGTTTCACTCCGCCGCACGGGCGCGCATAAACCTTCGGTTTATCGGCATACTTCCGTCTGCCTTGCGCTTGTAGTCGAACCAGTGGCAGCGCCACCTGCATCACAGTGGTTCAAATCCGTATCACTTCGTGATAATCAAATAAAAAAACACCCATAAAGGGTGCTTTTTTAAGTGAAGGCTGTGCGCCTCCGCACTGGTCGGAACGGGTGGATTCGAACCACTGACCTCTGCGACCCGAACGCAGCGTTCTACCAGGCTGAACTACGTTCCGTCCGAAACAACCCTATATCTACACAAAAAAAAATAAGAATACAAGCTTTTTTTTCATATTTTGGTAAAAAAAATTAAAAATGCAGTCAAAATTTTATTTACCGTTCTATATCCTGTCCCATGTTAAATTGCGGCTCTGCCATTTTTGTACCTTCATTCTGCGGTTTTCCAAACTCCGTAATATCATATTTTTTATCAAAAATACTGGCAATTATTTGGTTTTCAGTTCTTTCAATGTTGAGCGGACCAGATGTAATCTCAGGATTATGCTTTAACATAATATTCTCCAGAGTTTTATCATAAGAGGTTAAACTGTTTGATGCTTGTTTGACAGTTTTAGCAATATGTTCCATCTTTTCCGCATCAGTTTTTTTACCGATAGATTCAAGGTGTTTATTGATTTCCTGATACTCTTGATAAGTCGGCATATACACGGGGTTTTCGTGTGTGTCATCTTTTTGATTATGTTCTTTAATAAGCTTTTTTGCATCTTCAGTACGGAAAGTGTCAATCAAATCTTTACAATCGGTAAGACTTATTTGCTGCTCTCCTATATTAATATCTTTGAGCATAGCTTCGGAAACTTTCTTATACGTTTCATCTTCATCTTTTAAGAGTTCCATTTGTTTTGAAAAAGAGCATTGGTTAAAATATTTATTTCCCCACTGTGCTTCAGTTTTCGTCTGGTCAACATAATCGTTGCTACGGTCATTTTTCCAATAATCCATAGCGGCTTTAATAAACTCACGCCTAACTTCAGGATTACTGATATCTGTGCCATATTTTTCTGCCGTATCCTTAAATCCGGGGTAAATCTCAAGCAAACTGTCTAACGGTTTTTCAGAGCCGTCAGTATATTTTATGGTCGTGTCACCTTTTTCTTTACGCTCATTATATTCTTTTGCCATTGTTAAATATTCGGTACATAACGAGATTTTTTCGGTTAATACAGCCCCCTTTGCCGCATTAACAGGTGTATAAGATAATTTTCCTAAACCATCATTTTCCCAGTTTTGTTTATGATTAAGCTCATGATACACAGCACAGTTTAAAGCGGCGGGATTACCTTTTCCGACCTCAGTGAACAGTTTGTCGCCGCTATTTTGTGCATTATTTAAAATTGTATCATTGATAAATAAAGTTTGTTTACCAAAATTATAAGCCAAAGGTGAATAGGATGAATCAGCACCTTTATCAGTATGTACAATATCCGTGGTATGTAATTTCCAATCAAAGGTATTTTGTAAATGGCTTGTATTTAAATAAGCCATTTCTTCAGTCATTTGGGCTAATTTTTTCTTATTTTCAAGCTGTTCTTCTCTGGAAAGATTTTTATCATTACACGCAGCACGGAGTGTATAGCTATCACAATTTTCTTTACTCCAATTGCCGAACCCGAACCGTTGGGGGTTAGTATATTGTTTTCCAAAGCTTTCACGATATTCTAAATATTCCTTATTTCTTTCCTCGGTTCGTAGGGCAATGCGTTCTTCTAAAGTGGCCTGTCTTTCTTCTATTTTCCATTTGTCATAGTTATTTAATTCAACCTCAGGCAAATAACCGTTTTTTTCTGCATCAGCAATAATTTGTTGCGCTTTCTGGGCTTGCGCACTCATATTTTCCGCTAAATCATTTCTTTCATTTTCAGTCATGGTTATTTCCTTAAATCACCAATTATTATAGCATAAAAATGTATGGACTGCAAGATAAAAAAAATTGACGAAGCAAAGCAGATATGCTAAATCTAAGCAAAACATGGAGGCTTAAATGTTATACTTAGGGTGTCATCTTTCATCATCAGCCGGTTTTAAGGCAATGGCAGAAACCGCTGTTAAGCTCAATGCCAATACTTTTCAATTTTTTCTAAGAAATCCGCGCGGTGGTGCTGCGAAAGATATTAACGCGGATGATGTCAAAGCCTTCTTAAATTTAGCTGAAAAATACAAATTCGGGAAAATCTTAGCCCATGCGCCATACACATTAAATCCTTGTTCTAAAGATGAAAACACCAGAGATTTTGCCCGTCAGGTTTTTGCTGATGACTTGAAACGCATGGAAAATATCCCCGGCAATCTTTATAATTTTCACCCCGGTTCACACGTCGGGCAGGGGGTGGAAGTTGCTATTCCGCAAATTGTTGAGATTTTAGATGAAGTAATGCCGGAAGCAAAACATACCACTGTTTTGTTGGAAACAATGTCCGGTAAGGGTAGCGAGGTCGGTTCAACTTTTGAAGAACTGGCTGAAATTATTGCCAAGACTAAAGATAATGCGCCGGAAAGATTGGGTGTTTGTCTGGATACTTGCCATGTTTATTCTGCCGGTTATGACATAATCAATAAACTTGACGAAGTCTTAGACAAGTTTGACAAGGTAATCGGTTTAAACCGCCTTCACGCTATCCACCTTAATGACAGTATGACCGAGTTTAACTCTCATAAAGATAGGCACGAGAAGATAGGCGAGGGCAGTCTCGGCTTAGAAGGGATTATTCGCTTTATCAACCATCCGGCATTAAAGGGCATACCGATAAACTTAGAAACGCCCAATGAGTTGGACGGCTATGCTACGGAAATCAAAATCTTGCGTCAAAATTATCAGGATTAAAACAAAAATTCGGAAACAATGCCGAAGAAAACACCCAAGCCATAAAGCAATGCAAGAATGCGTAAATTTTCTTCACTGTTCGGATTAACCTTGTACAGTACCAAGAAACCCAAACCGGCATTACTAAGTGTTCCAGCCATCATTGTCCCCAAAGATATGGTGTGTGCTAAATAAAGCTGTGTGAGCAAAACAGACGGATAGCAACTTGGAATAAGCCCCACCAAAGCGGCCATAAACTTGCTCAAAACAGGCATTGTCGTTAAAGCATCGTTAACAGTCTCTTGCCCACCCAACATAAATGCCGCATTAATCACAAGCGAGAAGAAAAAGATAAATAAACTGATTTTTTCGGTATGTTTAAAGGCAGACTTCCAAATATTATCCTTGTTATCGCATTTGCATTTTTCCCGTTGACAAAATGCTGAGATGTTAGGCTCATTTTTGCGTTTAATAAATTTATTTGGCAAAAAGTTATCAATCAAAATACCGGAAACAATACCAAAAGCCGCTTTAATGCATAAAATCTGAATAATCAAACCGGCACCGATGCCGCCGGAGATAAGCAACGGCAACATCTCATCAGAGGTGGAAAGAAAAACCGCCATCAACGTACCTAAGGTAACCAATCCGGTAGTATAGAGGTTGGCAGCGGCAATAGAAAAACCGCACTGCGGCATCAAACCGAGCAATCCGCCGACAATCGGACCGTATTGTTTAGCTTTACGCACGTAAATCATACTCCGTCGGCTCATTTTATGCTCAAGATATTCCATCAAAAGATAAGTCAGATAGAGATATGGAAACAATGATAATGTTTCAAACAAAGCTTCCATTAAAATATCTAAACCGAGCACCCACATAGCATTACCTCTAGTAAATCAAACTGTCGCCAAAATAACAAAGATATTTAAGTTTTGCAAGCTTTAATTTACACAAATTTTAAGGGAAAAGCCCAAAGTAATAGCACTGCGCCTTGCACTTGCAACAAAAAAGTTCTTAAAATCGTTGACGAATTTAAGAACTTTTAATTAGAGTATACCTACGCTTCACGAGTTACAGGTGCCGTTGGCACTGTGCTTCGCACTTAGGCAGCTTTTTCATCAAAGTTATAGAGTTCCTCAACAGAAACCTTCTTTTCTTTGGTTTCAACCTTAGAGAGAACATAGTCAATAACTTTTTCCTCATAAACTTGAGTACGCAAGTGTTCAATAGCCTCTTTATTTTTCAAATAGAAATCAAAGATAGCCTTTGCCTGCATCGGGTAGCGCTGAGCTTCAGTCATAATAGCTTTATTGATATCTTCTTGTGTAACTTCAACTTTAGCATTTTTACCGACTTCAGCCAACAACAAGCCCAATTTAACGCGGCGAACAGCGATTTCTTTATATTCCTTAAGCAAATCAGCTTCCTTTTTATTCTTTTCATCTTCATCAAGCTGATTATTCTTCTTGGCTGCCTCATATTGCTTAACAATAGAATCATATTCCATATCAACCAATTTTTGCGGCACATCAAACTTATAAGCCTTATCCAAAGCATCTAACAAAGAGCGTTTCATCTTCATCTTAGAAGCAGCTTCGTAATCTTTTGCAATATGGTTTTTAACTTCTTCTTTTAAAGCATCTAAAGTATCTTTTCCCATAGACTTAGCAAATTCATCATTGATTTCAGCTTTCTTAACGGTGCGGATTTCCTTAATTGTTGTCACAAACAAAGCTTCCTTACCGGCCAAATCCTTAGCGTGGTAATTTTCAGGGAAAGTGGCTTTAACATTAACAACCTCGCCAACCTTTTTACCGATAAGCTGATCTTCATATCCCGGAATAAAAGAGTTAGAACCGATTTCCAACGGATAAGCCTCGCCTTTACCACCGTTAAATTCAACACCGTCAATGGAACCGACAAAGTCAATAACGGCAATATCACCTTTAACGGTTGCGCGGTCTTCTTCAACCTTAACCGAGTCGCGACGGCTTTCAGCCATATAATTAAGAGCCTTAGTAACTTCTTCTTCCGGCACATCAGCCATAACTTTTTCAATTTTAATTCCGGAGAAATCCTTTAATTCAATTTCCGGCATAACATCCATAGAAACAGTAAATTCAATATCTTTACCTTCTTCAAACTTCTTCAAATCAACATCAGGAGTGAAAACCGGACGCAAATCTTTTTCTTTCAAGAGGTCATTAACACCATCACGAATAATATCATCTAAAGCCTCGCTCATAGCGTTGCCTTTGTATTTCTTTTCAATCATCGCAAACGGAACTTTACCGGCTCTGAAACCTGCCATGCTGACAGTTTTGGAAATTTCGTTAAGCTTCTTGGTAACAGCGTCATCAAAATCTTTCGCGCTGATGGTTACGTTATATTCACGGCTTAAGCCTTCAGATTTAGTTTCTTTAATCTTCATTTACTTTCTCTTCTAAAAAAAGCCATCTAAAAGATGGTGCGGATAAAGAGACTTGAACTCTTACAGCTTAAAGCCATTGGAACCTAAATCCAACGTGTCTACCAATTCCACCATATCCGCGGATTACACCATAAAGTTTGGCTGAAGTATAACGAACATTTTTATATAATCAAGCAAAAAATAAGGCGGAAGGCGTTTAAATGACCTAAAATTTCATACCCGTTGAAAACTCAAACCCGCGTAACAATTCGGCGGTATCCATTTGTTGCTTGCCCTCGCGTTGGATTCGTGTGATTTTAAGCGCCTTATCAGCGGTGGCGATAACAAGTTCCTTCTTGCCCTCTAAAATCTCGCCGGCTGTACCGTGCATATCGCAAATTTCAGCTTCATATACCTTAAACCGTTCGCCGTTATAAATAAAATACATCGCCGGGTAGGGATTAAACGCACGGATTTTTGCCGCAAGTCTGTCCGCCGGCATACTAAAATCTATCAAACATTCGGCTTTATCAAGCTTTTCAGCGTAGGTCACCAAGCTTTCATCTTGCTTAACAGGAGTGATGCTATCCAAATTTTTTAATGTGTCACTCAGCAAATCTGCCCCGATTGCGGCAAGGGCATCATGCAAATCCCCACCGGTTGTCTTTTCTGTAATCGGGGTTGCTTTCTGCGCCAACACATCACCGGCATCAAGTGCCAACACCACCTGCATAATAGAAATACCACTCTCTTTATCTTGTGCCTCAACCGCTCGTTGGATAGGAGCTGCCCCCCGCCAACGCGGTAAAAGTGAAGCGTGAACATTGATGCACCCCTTAGGGAACATATCTAACACCGCCTGCGGTAATAACAAACCGTATGCCGCCACAATTCCCAAGTCCGCATGATAAGCGCGCATAATCTCTTGCTCATCCTCGCCTTTTAAGCTCTTTGGTGTATGTACGGGAATATGATGGGCTTCAGCCAATAAATGCACCGGTGTCTTATTTATCTTCTTACCGCGTCCGCTTTCTTTCGGCGCACGTGTATAAACAGCCACAACCTCGTGTTCATCAATCAGCTTTTGTAAAACCGGAACGGCAAAGTCCGGTGTGCCCATAAAAACTATTTTCATTATTCAGAAAAACCTGCCATCTTATAATCAACTTTAATCTTAAAGTCCTTAGCGTAATTATCCAAAGCAGCCTGCGACATATCGGTAACAATATTTGCAGATATTCTCTTTTGAACCTCTTTAGCCTTATCAGCGGTCAGCTTTTCTTCATAATTAACAGTTTCAAAAGGTACGGCGATAATGTATGTATTGCCGGCATGTTCAAAAGCCTTAACGGTTCCCTTATCTGCCGTGAATAATTCACTGATTTCCGTTTGGGTTAAATCGGCAAATGTTTCGTTACGGCTGATAGGAGCAGAGCGGAAAGCTTCCAAATCACGAGCCTTGGCGGCAACGGACAACTCACTCCCGTTTTCAACATCTGCAACGATATTATCGGAAATCTCTTTAGCAAGAGCATCTTTTTCCTGCACTGTCCACATCGCAATGATTTTATCTTTCACATCTTCAATTTCCGGCATATGGGCATCTGTAATTTTAACAACCTGAACCATGGCAACACCATTATCAAATTCTTCGGCAGAAGTAATCTCATTTAAGCCGTAAGAAAAGACCATGTCATTAAAATCAAGAGATTTAGTTAAATCACTTGCTATTGCCGGAACATCTTTAACCAATGTTTCTTCGGCAATATTTCTAACCGTAAACACATCAGCGCCGACAAGTTTGGCCGCTTCCTCAATGGTCTTACCACCATTGACGGCATCATCTAATTCGGCTTTAGCCTGACGTAAGGCATCATACAAATTTTCGTCATTAAGGTTATTGACAATTTGTTGCTTAACTTCTTCAAAAACAGCCTCTTTTGCCGGAACAATTTCCTTTACGGAAACAACCTGCCAAGAGTCTGCAACTTGTAACATCTTCGCTTCATTAAGATTAAGTTCAAAAGCAGTATTAGCCAAATCTTCGGCTAACTCATCTTGTGCAACCAGACCTAAAGTCGGCTCACTTGCATTTTCTGCCTTAAATTCAGCAGCAACATCTTTAAAATCTCTGCCTTCTTGAACAGCGGTATAAGCTTTTTCTGCGGTATCTTTATCCATGAACACCATTTGCAAAACTTCACGCTTTTCCGGTTGGTCAAGTTCCTTTTTGTGTTCTTCAAAATATTCTTTAACCATATCATCACTGGCGGCATATTTCTTTAAGATAACCTCATTAGGCACAAACAAAACCTTAGCATCACGCGTTTCCGGAAGCATAAAGTTTTCACTGAAATCCGCAAAATATTGTTGAATTTCATCATTACTGATATTGCGCTCAATTTTAACATCTTTAGGTGAAACAACAGCATATTTAAAGGTTTTGCGTTGGTTATCCATTTTATGAACAGCCTCAGTCAAAACTTTCGGAACGTTGAAAGTCCGTACTAAATCGGTAACAAGCATCTTACGCCCCATAGCACGAACAATAGTAGCAATATACTCATCTTCGCTCATATTGGCAGCCGACAAATAGCGCTTAAACAATTCGGGATGAAATTGCTTATTTGCCGGATTCTGAAATTCCGGTTGGGTGAAAACAACTTGTTGCACAAAAGCTTTCGGAAAATGCACATTATACTTATTCATCGTTTGGTCTAAAACATTTTCATCAATAATCTGCTTTAAGACACCCTCAGCCAAAGTATTGCGCATTTCATCGGTAATTTCATAGTCATCGCCGGCTAAGTTACGCAATGCATTTAATTCTCTTTGTAAGCGATAGTTAAATTCGCTTTGTGTGACCTTATTTTTACCGACTTTAACGACAGTCTGATTTTGTGAAGCGGTGGCAATATACCCCGTCACACCGAATAAAGAAACAAAGCTGACAGCAATTGCTGCTGAGAGAATTTTGAAAAACCAATTGTCTTTTGCTTTAGCTAATTTTGTTATCATTTTTACTCATCCCAAAAATAATTCAATTGCGCCCATTATATAAGCCAAAAAAATTTATGCAATCTCAATATAAATATGTTCAACACTTTTTTTGAATATTTTTTTGTAAACAACTTTGTTTTTTAGCTGGAAAATAAAAAAGTGCTATGTTACAACAAAACAGTTTTAATTTTTTTAAGGAAAAGATGATGGTAAGAAAGACTCTTATTGCCGGAAACTGGAAGATGAACGGTCTTTTGGAAGATGGCGTTGCATTGGCAAAGGGCGTAAAAGAAGAGTTTAAAAAGACCGGTCGGAGAGATTGTGAAGTTTTGGTTTGTCCGCCGTTTACGCTGTTAACTTCTGTAAAAAAAGCCGTTAAAGGCTCAAGAGTTATGGTCGGTGCACAAGATTGTCATTATGCAGAAAAGGGCGCACATACCGGTGATGTTAGTCCGGTTATGTTGAAGAATGTCGGGTGTGACTATGTTATTGTCGGTCACTCCGAGCGTCGTACCAATCATCATGAAACCAATGAACTGATAGCTCAAAAGGCAGAAGCGGCCATTAAAGCCGGCTTAAAAGTTATCATCTGTATCGGTGAGACGGAAAAAGAGCGTGATGCCGGGCAAACCATATCTGTCTGCACAAACCAGATTATGGGTTCCGTACCGGAAACAGCTACGGCGCAGAATACGGTTATTGCTTATGAGCCTGTTTGGGCAATAGGTACCGGCAGAACACCGACCACGGCTGAAGTTGAAGAAGTTCATGCCGCTATTCGTAAGGTAATTTCAAAAAAATTGGGGCGTGCTAATGCCAACAAAATGCGTGTTTTGTACGGTGGTAGTATGAAGCCGACAAACGCTAAAGAGTTGATAGCTCTTCCGGATGTAGACGGTGGTCTTATCGGTGGTGCCAGCTTGAAAGTGGCAGACTTTATGGCAATCATCGCAGCAAGTAAACAATAATATATTAAACAAGGAAAAAACAATGGGATCAATATTGTTAGTAATTCATTTAATGGTAGCCATTTTATTGGTGGCTTTAATTTTAATGCAACGCAACTCCGGTAACGCATTAAGCGGTTTAGGCGGCGGCAATGGTGCGGACAGCTTTTTATCAGCTCGCGGAAAAGGTAATCTTTTGACACGCACAACAGCAATATTAGCAACAATTTTCTTTATTACCTCCATTTTGCTTTCGCTTTATTACAAAGGGGAAACCAGAAAGACGGATTCTATCACGGATGTTGCGCCGTTAACGCAAACGGCCCCGGCTGTTCCGAGTGTTCCTGATGCAACGACGGAAGCACCTGCACCGGTTGAACAGGCACCGGCGCCTGCGCCCGTAGAACAAGCACCGGCTCCGACAGAGCAACCGGCTGAAACTCCGGCAGCAGAATAGAAAAATGGAAATGAAGTAACAAAATAGGCACCTTTTAAAGGAGGTGCCTTTTTCACTATAAAATCAAAGGAAAAAGGGTAAAAAAATGTCTGAACTAAATCCAAAAACAAAATTTATTTTTATCACCGGCGGTGTTGTTTCATCACTGGGAAAAGGCTTGGCATCAGCATCTTTGGCAGCAATATTGCAGAGCAGAGGCTTTAAGGTACGTTTAAGAAAGCTTGATCCTTACTTGAACGTGGATCCCGGTACCATGAGCCCGTTCCAACACGGTGAAGTTTTTGTGACGGATGACGGTACGGAAGCCGATTTGGATTTAGGTCACTACGAACGTTTTTCAGGCGTAGCGGCAAAGCGCAGTGACAGTACGACAACCGGAAAAATTTATCAACGTGTGATAGATAAAGAGCGCCATGGAGATTATTTAGGTTCCACAATACAGGTTATCCCGCATGTGACCAATGAAATCCAGAACTTTATTGTGAGTGATTTGGAGGATGAAGATTTTGTTTTATGTGAAATCGGCGGTACAGTCGGTGACATTGAGGGGCAGCCATATTTAGAGGCGATTCGTCAGCTAGCCTATGATTTGGGACGTGATAGAACAATGTTTGTTCATTTAACGTTATTACCTTATATTCCGGCCGCTGGTGAATTAAAGACCAAGCCGACACAACACTCCGTTAAAAAATTGCAGGAATATGGTATTCAGCCGGATATGTTATTATGCCGTTCGCAAATGCCGATACCGGAAAATGAAAAGAAAAAAATAGCATTGTTCTGTAATATCAAAGAAGAAAACGTAATTGCAGCACTGGATGTCAGCAACATCTACCAAGTGCCTTTGGCATATTCAAAAGAGGGTATGGACAGAGCCGTTTGTAAATACTTTGGCTTACCTTGTCCGGAGGCAGATTTAAGCCGTTGGGAAAAAATCGTGGAAACCGTGAGAGCGCCGGAAGGCGAGGTTCGTATTGCCGTTGTCGGCAAATATGTTAAGTTGCTTGAAGCATATAAATCCTTAGGAGAAGCATTAACTCACGGTGGTATTGCCAACAAATATAAAGTAAAAATTAAATGGATTGATGCCGAAGATTTGGAAACGCATGATGCTGAAGAATATTTATCTGATGTCAGCGGTATTTTAGTTCCGGGAGGCTTTGGCTTGCGTGGTACGGCAGGTAAAATCGCCGCTGTTAAATATGCCAGAGAGCATAAAATACCCTTTTTGGGAATATGTTTCGGTATGCAGATGGCTGTTATTGAAACCATGCGCAATGTATTGGGTATTAAAAATGCTAATACCACAGA
>Ga0310691_10005376_pt1 | contig 14063 bp, 13 predicted proteins | sample 176DNAGHGlowgp2_FD_203887 | JGI IMG/M metagenome (GOLD analysis project Ga0310691, IMG submission 203887) | Sheep rumen microbial communities from Palmerston North, Manawatu-Wanganui, New Zealand - 1766 DNA GHGlow gp2 (v2) (version 2) | ecosystem: Host-associated > Mammals > Digestive system >... | reverse complement strand
ACCTTTTTTCTGGTGCTCCATTGGTGCGGCAAAAAGAAGGTTGGAGCACCTGCCAATGTGTTGGGGCGCAGGCGCTTATCCGCGAAAGGTGCACTTGGTGCTCTGTCATTTGCTACTACTTAATATTACGTGAGTTCGACGTAAGAAAAGTGTACTTATTGCGTAAGGCTTACGTCGAACTCACGTTATACTATGGTCTAAGATGTATCATGGGCTTTGCCGTTATACTTGCACATACAATGGGGAAACAAATTATGAAAACAGACAACTCAATGAATACTCAACCTTTATTAGACGAAATTCTGCTTTAGAAATAATAAAGAAGATTGTTAGTCGCAAAGAAGAGACAATAGAACCTCTAATAAGCACTCAAACCCCATATGGTTTTGTCACGACTTATCGAGGTGCAGAACGCTCTTTTGAGGGGGCATTGTCTCTTTATTCAAGTGGAGGGATAACTTACGTTAAACGAGAGGACGTAAAGCGTAATACACAATGGATAGATGGCTATAAGGTAATCTTCTCAAAAGCTACTTGTGAGCATGCAGGAACACCTGACAAATCAGGGCGCTATCGTGTCTTTTCAACAATGAGAATACTCAAACCTAATGAGATTTGCACACAGAGTTATCTTGTAGGAGGATTTTTTGACTATCTTTCAGAAGCAGAACATTATTTAGGATATTTGAAGACGTGCTTTGTACGTTTCCTCATGCTTCAATTGCTTTCAACCCAAGATATTTCTGCTGAGAAGTTCCGCTTCGTCCCCCTCCAGGACTTCACGCGTCCTTGGACGGATGCCGACCTTTATGCGAAATACCACTTGACGGACGAGGAAATCCAGTTCATTGAGTCAATGATTAAGCCGATGGAGTGAAATGGCACACAAATAGGGCCTGTCCCTTCGCGTGTATGGTGCAGTAGTAAGCACCATGGCTTTACGGAAGAAGTAACCGACGAAGTCGCTTCGCTTGTCGAAGAACTACGATATCAAATACCATATGTGCGATGAACTTTCTGATTAAGCGAGAGCAGAGGATACTTGTATCCTTTGCCGAGCGTGAAGAAAGTCGAACTTGGTTCAGTTAAACGAGTAAAATTCGCCAACAAGATGAATTTTTACGTCAAAATGATGGCGGGATGGAATAAATTGCTTATATTTGCAGCCGAAAACATTAATTAAAGAAAAGATTATGGCACAAGTATCAATGACCGTCCGTATGGATGCTGGCATCAAGGCTCAGTTTGAGGAACTCTGCTCGCAGTTTGGCATGAGCGTAAACACGGCGATGAATATCTTTGCTAACGCAGTGGTAAGGAAAAGGAAGATTCCATTCGAAATCGCTGCTAAGCCATCAGAAGATAACGTATTGAATGATTTCTATGCGTTTCGGAGGGAAGTTGCAGCCAGCAACAGGCCCGAACTGACGATGGAAGAAATCAATGAGGAAATCAGGTTGGCACGAGAGGAAATGAATCGCAAGAAAAAGGCAACAGCATGATTTATGCAGTTATCGACACAAATGTCATCGTGTCAGCTTATATTACAAAGAACCTGTCGGCCTCTACGTCAAAAGTATGGGCTGCTGTTTTGCAGGGGAAAATTATCCCCGTATATAGTGATGAAATAATTGACGAATATACCGAGGTACTACACCGCAAGAAGTTCGATATCCCAGAACACTTAATAAAGTGGGCTATAGACAGGATTTTGATGAATGGTATTCACGGAGAAAGAGTGCCTTCCTCTGAGCATTTCCCTGACCCTAAGGATGTGGTGTTCTACGAAGTGACCATGTCGAAAGAGGATGCCTATCTGGTGACTGGCAACAAGAAGCATTTCCCTGAGAAACCGATTGTAGTGACACCAGCGGAAATGGTGGAGATATTGAAAGAGCACGGACTTCTGTAATGGAATCTGAACCCGCTCGGCTCTGCCGCTTCGTTCGTCGAGGAACGGGACGCGAGAAAAGCCGAGCGGGCCCAGAGAATCTGACAACGATGGCACCTACTGCTGTGCCTTGAAGGCCTCAGCCTGCTGTGCTATGAGCTCCGCATCGTTGAAGTAGTCGATGCGCATGGCGTGGCGCACCTCGTCCATGGTCTGTGCAGCCACCTGACGAGCCTGCTCGGTGCCCTTCCGCAGGATGTTATAGATTTCGGGGATGTCCTGCTCCAGCTCATGGCGACGCTGACGCATGGGCTCCAGGAACTTGTTAAGCACCTGATTGAGGAACTTCTTGCACTTCATGTCGCCCAGGCCGCCACGCGTGTAGTGGTCCTTCAACTCGTCCAGGTTCTGATACTCCGGCCAGAAGTCGACAAAGTCCTGGTCAGTGCTGAAGGCGTCGAGATAGGTGAAGACGGCGTTGCCCTCCACATGTCCGGGGTCGCTGACGTTCAGGTGGGTGGGGTCGGTATACATGGAGCGCACCTTCTGCCACACCTCATCGGCTGAGTCGCTCAGATAGATGCAGTTGCCCAGGCTCTTCGACATCTTCTCCTTGCCGTCGGTGCCAGGCAGACGACGGGCGGTGAGATTCTCAGGCAGAAGGATGTATGGCTCTACGAGCACGGGGGCATAAGTGTTGTTAAAGCGGTTCACCAGCTCGCGCGTCACCTCAAGCATCGGCTCCTGGTCCTCGCCGGCGGGCACAGTGGTAGCCTTGAAGAGCGTGATGTCAGCAGCCTGGCTGACAGGGTAGCAGAAGAACCCGAGGGGGATGCTCTCGCCCTCGAAACCACGCATCTTTATCTCCGTCTTCACCGTCGGGTTACGCTGCACGCGGCTCACCGAGACGAGGTTCATCAGATAGGTGGTCAGTTCGGCCAGCTCAGGTATCTGGCTCTGTATGAAGATGGTGCACTTGGCAGGGTCAAGGCCAGCTGCCAGATAGTCGAGCGCAACGTTGATGATGCTCTGCCTAATCTTTTCAGGGTTGTCAGCATTGTCGGTCAGTGCCTGCACGTCGGCCATGAACACGAACATGCTGTCATAGCCGCCGGCGTTCTGCAGTTCCACGCGGCGGCGCAGTGAGCCCACATAGTGGCCCAGGTGGAGTTTGCCCGTTGGGCGGTCTCCGGTCAAGATTACTTTTCCCATTTTCTTTTTATGATGTTATAATGTTATTCTGTCTCTAACTGCTCTACGCGTTTCTCCATGTCACGGTAGGCCTGGTTGAGGTCGCCCTGGGTGATGTTGATGTCGCGGTTGACGGGACGGTCGGGGTCGCGCAGCGAGTGCGAGAAGAGCCACTCGTAGGTCTTGTAGGTATAGAAATAGCGAGCCAGGGCGCCATGCGATGCTCCCGGCAGCCAGTCGTAGCGCAGGCGCTGGGTGATGCCGGCCTGCTTCATGCGGTTGACCACCACCTGCGACTCGCGCACGCTGACGGCCCTGTCGGCCGTGCCATGGATAATCCACAGGGGGGCGTCGCCCATCTTCGACTGGTCTTTCAGCGTACAGCCGCCACAGAGCGCCATGGCTGCTGCCACCTTCTCAGGATAGGTGCCCACGAAGTCCAGCGTGCCATAGCCGCCAAGGCTCATGCCCAGGACATAGACACGGGCGTGGTCGTAGGCATAGTCATTGTTGTCGAGCCACTCCAGGATGTCGTTCAGCTTCTTGGGGTTCCACGGCCCGCCGGGGTTCTGCGGGGTGATGACCAGCGCGGGCACCTGACGACCCATCTTGATGGCGGCCACCGTGCCATAGCGCAGGGCACGGTTCAGGTCGTGGCCGCAGAGGCTGGCACCGTGCAGAAAGAGCACCAGGGGTGTTGACTCCTGGGTGTAGTAATAGTCCTCGGGGGTATAGACCCAGAAGTTATATCCCCCGGGTATGACGCCCTTCTTGGCCGAAAGCAGGTCGGTGCCCTGCGCGGCTGCGCCGCTAAATGACAAATAACAAATGATAAATGATAAACCTATCAGGCGGAGCAGTCTCATCATAATGTTTAATGCTTAATCGTGTAGCGATAACTCTTAGTTCTTAACTCTTGATGGTAAACTTATAAATCTTAGTACCCCGGCAGCCCACTACCAGACTGTTGCCCACGACGACGGGCGACGACTCAAAGTTGGCCCCCATCGACTTCTTGCACAGCACCTTGCCGTCGCGTCCCCTGACGAGCCAGACGACACCGTTGGCATCAGCTGTGAAGACAAAGAATTCGTCGGCCTCGTTGGTGAAGCCCACTGGCGACGACCAGCAGAAGTTGCCATAGCCCAGGGTGTAGCGCACCTGTCCGTCGACGGTGCTGATGGCCGTCAGCTGTCCGCGGTCGGGATGTGCGCTGTTGCGACAGATGTTGGCGAAGATGACGTCATAACAGTCGCCCTGGCCCAGCAGCGGTGTGGCATACATGCCGCCGTCGAGCACCTTCGAGCCTAAGTCAATGCGGTTGCAACTGATGAGCCGCTCCCACACCACCTCGCCGGTGAGTGCCTTCAGCTTCATGAAGCGGCACTGGCCGTTGGTGCCCTGCTTGTCTACCTCGCAGGCGCAATACAGATAAGGTGTGTCATCCTCCACGCGGCAGACGATGGTGCCGTCGCTGTCGTCAAGGTTCTTGACATGCCACACGGGGCGCATGGTGTTCAGGTTGACACAGATGATGTTGCCATGGTTGTCAGAGAAGAACCCGTAGTTGCGATAGACGCAGAGGCTGGACTCTATGCCTGGGGCGGCGCCGTTCACCCTGTAGCGCAGGGTGCTGACGCGGCGCAGCTGTCCGCCGCGCTCTCGCTCAAACTTGAACAGGCTGCCATTCTCGCCGGGCCAGAACAGGTAGCCGCCGGCCACGATGGGCGAGGAGTCGAAGGCTTGCCATCCACGCCATGCCCTCTGGTCGCTGAAGAAGGTGCCGCGCTGGTGGGTGGTCAGCGAGAAAGCCTGGCACCCCAGCGGCTCGCCCTTGGGCACGCCCTGCCCCACATAGAGGTTCATCAGCTCGGGGTCCAAGGACATGGTGCCCTTCACCACATTGTGCAGGTCAAGGGGCTGGCGCGAGGGCTTGCCAGTCTGGAAATTGAGGAAGAACGCCTCGCCACACAGCGAGCCCACCATCACCTCCTCGGGGCCGAAGTCTGCCGTCAGCGGCGCACCGCCACTACGCAGGCTGTCCATCTCTTCGTCAGTCCAGTGCACATAGAGGGGCTGGCCCGTCCAGCCCGTTCCCCCACCCCACTGTCCGAAGCGCGTCTCGGCGCGCCCGTAGGGGGTGTCGTAGCTCCATGCCACCTCGATGTCATTGGGTGTGCCCTCTACACGACCGCCGAAGTCGGCATTGCGCATCAGCCCTCGGCGGAAGGTCATCACACGGTCAGGGCGGTCGTAGAGGTCGTCATAATAGGTCAGCGGCCGGGCGGTCGAGTCGATGTCCTCGACCACATAGTGCAGGGCTGCCACCGATGCGTAGGCTGTATCGGGCAGCGTCAGCTCAGCCAGCGTCGGAGGCTTGGGTGCCTCAACGGCGGTGCTGTCAACAACCGATGCCGCCGTCTCCCGTTTCTGTCCGGAACACGACGAAAAAGCCACGCATAGCACCATCGGAATGGCGACAAGATATGGAGAATAATTAAATCTCAAACCTCAAATCTCAATTCTCAAATCTCAAACCTCAAATCTCAAATCTCAAACCTCTGACAGAATTTCTCTCCTTCAGCATATCCCTCCTGATAGAGCCGCTCCAGCTTCTCGGGGTCACGGCAGATGCGGTCCACCTCCATGGGACGCTGCGGACGTATGACCACCACCTCGCCCCAAGCCTCCATGCGCTCCACCAGCTCTAACTGGCGGTTGTATGCCTCCACGCGGTGGCTCAGTGCCACCCTCAGACGGGGGTAGTTGCCATAGATGAAGCGGGGCACCTTGCGGTCCGTCTCCGTTGAACGGAAGCCGTGGTTGCGGGTCATCACCACCACATTCATGGGGTGCCCCGTAGCCACGGCATGCTCAACGGGAATGGAGTCGACGATGCCACCGTCGAGCATGGGTTTGCCGTCCACGTCGGTGATTTGTGCCACGTAGGGCAGCGAGCTGCTGGCCTTGACGATGGCCATCATGCGGCGGTGGTCGCTCTTCTCGGTCAGGTACTCGGCCTGACCTGTCAGGCAGTTGGTGCACACCATCTCGAACACGCCAGGATTGCGTTCGTAAGCCTCATAGTCGAAGGGCAGGATGTCGTTGGGGAAACGCTCGTAGAGCAGGTTCGGGTCGAAGATGCTGCCCTTCACCACCAGGTTCTTCAGCGATATGTAGCCGTACTTGCGCAACAGGTCGATATTGGAATAACGTGCGCGGCGGGGCTGCCGGCTCATGTAGCTCATGCCGTTACAGGCTCCGGCCGACACCGCCACCACGTAGGGGAAATAGACCTCGTGCTTCATGAACGCATCGAGCACACCGCTGGTGAAGACGCCGCGCATGCCGCCGCCTTCGAGCACCAGCCCGGTGTCGCTACTCAGTCGTTCCATGTTTCCAAAAAGCACAAGGGGAGCGCAGTGTTACTACACCTCCCAGCCCACGGCCGATGCGCCGAGCACAGCGGCTGAGGCACCGTCGAGTCCGCTGACGAGGAACTGAGCCTTGCCACGGAAAATCTTCAGCACATGCTCGTCATAAGCACGCTTGATGGGTTCCATGATGAGGTCGCCAGCCTTGACCATGCCTCCGAAGAAGATGAAGGCCTCAGGCGATGAGAAGGCGGCGAAGTCAGCACAGGCCTCGCCCAGCATGTGACCGGTGAACTCATAAATCTCCTTGGCCAGCTCGTCACCCTTACCAGCTGCGATGCTGACATCGAGCGAGGTGATGTCCTCGGGCTTCATGTTGCGCAGCAGCGAGGGGCGCTCAGTGGTGGCCAGCAGCTCGCGCGCCGTGCGGGCCACGCCGGTAGCCGAGCAGTAGGCCTCCAGACAGCCGGTGCGTCCACAGCCACAGCTGCGTCCTTCCTTGCCACGCACCATGGTGACATGGCCCAGCTCGCCAGCAAAGCCGTCGCTGCCATAGAGCAGCTGACCGTTGACCACGATGCCGCTGCCCACGCCGGTGCCGAGGGTGATGACGATGAAATTCTTCATGCCGCGCGCCACGCCATAGACCATCTCGCCGATGGCGGCTGCGTTGGCATCGTTGGTCAGCCCTACGGGTATGCCGCCCAGCTTGTCACTGAACATCTGTGCCAGGGGCACCTTCGTGTCGTGGGCCCAGGGCAGATTGGGTGCAAACTCAATGGTGCCGCTGTAGTAGTTGCCGTTGGGGGCACCAATGCCCATGGCCTTGATTTTCTCTATGCCGCCCACCTGCTCAATGACGGGCATGAGGGCGTTGACTGAAGCCTCTACGTATGCCTCGGCGCTGTCGTAGCCACCAGTCTTGATGGCTGTCGTGGCCTTGATTTCGCCGCGCGAGTCAACGATTCCGAATACGGAGTTCGTACCTCCTAAGTCCAAGCCAATGACGTATGGCTTTATTCCTGCTTGTTCGATCATACAATAAATGGTATTGATTAGTTAAATGTCTTTGTGGGTGCAAAGGTAAGGCATTTTTTGCAAACGCCATAGGTTTTAACTCTTTTTTTACATGCCGCCAGGACCTCACTCCATGGGGAAGAGACCGTAGAGCTTGGCGTCAATCATGTCGGTGACCTGCTTCAGGTCGTCGGGGTTGTCGCCAAACTTGCACTTGTCGCCGTCGACGACGATGAGCTGCCCCTTGTACTGGGCTATCCAGTCCTCGTAACGCCGCTCCAGACCCTGCAGATAGTCCAGGCGCATGGTCTGCTCATACTCGCGGCCACGCTTCTGTATCTGTGCCACAAGGGTGGGAATGCTGGCACGGATGTAAATCATCAGGTTAGGCAGGCTCACCAGCGACATCATCAGCTCGAACAGGTCCTTGTAGTTGGCGAAGTCGCGGTCGCTCATCAACCCCTGCCCGTGAAGGTTGGGTGCGAAGATGCAGGCATCCTCGAAGATGGTGCGGTCTTGGATGATGGTGTCCTCCGACTTGGATATCTCAACCACCTCCTTGAAGCGCTTGTTGAGGAAGTACACCTGCAGGTTGAACGACCACCGCTCCATGTCGGCATAGAAGTCGGCCAGGTAGGGGTTGTTGTCAACGGGTTCAAATCGTGGGGTCCATCCGTAGCGATGGGCCAGGAGGCGTGTCAAGGTGGTCTTGCCGCTGCCAATGTTTCCGGCTACTGCTATATGCATAATTCTTAATGCTTAATGTTCAATGGTCGTTTTGTCCTGTACGCTCTGCCCATTACCTTGGATGGGGAAGAGACCGAAGAGCGTGCGGTCAATGCTGTCCACAATCTGCGCAAAGTCACGCGGATTGTGCTGGAAATCGAGACGGTCCTTGTCAATGGTGATGACACGACCGGTGTACTTGTTGGCGATGAAGTCGTCGTAGCGACGGTTCAGGTTCTCCAGGTAGTCCAGCTGTATCTGCTGCTCATAGTCGCGCCCGCGCTTCTGGATGTTGCCCACCAGATGGGCCACCGAGGCACGCAGGTAAATCATCAGGTCGGGCACACGCACCACCGTCATCATCTGCTCGAACAGCTCCATGAACGTCTCATAGTCGCGGTCGCTGAGATGCCCCATGGCACGGTTGTTCTCCATGAACACGTAGACGCCCTCGAAGATGCTGCGGTCCTGAATGACGGTATGCTGCGAGTGGGCTATGCTGATGAGGTCGCGGAAGCGCTCCTTCAGGAAGAACACCTCCAGATTGAACGACCAGCGGTGCAGGTCGCGATAGTAGTCCTCCAGATAGGGATTCTCGGCCACGGTCTCATACCGCGGCTCCCACCCGTAGTGGCGGGCCAGCATAGCGGTGAGTGTGGTCTTGCCGCTGCCAATGTTTCCTGCTATGACAATGTGCATCTTTGTAGAATGCTTAATGCTGCTTATTTTCGGCAAAGGTACGAAAAAGACGGGAGAAAAGAAAAGAAAAATAGTTTTTTTTCCTAAATTTTTCTATACGCAGTCATGTATTATGAATTTAATTTGTAATTTTGCACCGTCATTATAACCATCATGTTTATGAAACGATTCATCATAGCCCTGCTCCTGGGCATGCCCATAGCCGCCACGGCCCAGGACAACACGTGGGAGAGACCCAGGACAGAGGTACAGCAGAACCCTGACCAGAAATACCTGGCAGGCGCCGTGCCCGAAGTGGACGGCAAGGTCACGTTTACCACTACCATCAGCGCCCCCGGAAAGAGTGCACAGCAGGTGTTCGACATCGTGCTGGCGCAGATGAACGAGCTGCTCAAGGGCGAGGAACAGTATGAGAACAGCCGCATCACCCTGCAGGACAAGGAGAAAATGGTGGTGGCGGCCAACCTTCAGGAACAGCTGGTGTTCAAGCGTCAGCCGCTGAACTTCGACTACACGCGGATGATGTACACGCTGCTGGCCGAGTGCAGCGACGGGCAGGCCAAGCTGACCTTCACGCGCATACATTATTTATATGATGAGGAACGCGAGCCGCAGGCCCTCAACGCCGAGGAATGGATTACCGACCGCTACGGCCTGAACAAGAAGCAGACCAAGCTGGCACGACTCAGCGGCAAGTTCCGTCGCAAGACCATAGACAGGAAGGACTACCTCTTTGAACTGTTTACCAACGCACTGAAGTAAATGACCGACGAGGAACTGCAGAAAAACGTGGAGGAGGCCATGGCCAACAGGCCGAAACGGCACAACCTGGAGCCGTTTCGCGACTCCTCGCGCACGCGGGTGCTACGCATGTGGCTGAACATCATCTTCATGCTGGGGGCCATCACCGGACTCATCGTCTACTTCAACGCCGACCACGATGTGGCCAAGTGGATTCTCATCGTGTCGCTGGTGTTCAAGTTCGTTGAACTCTTCCTCCGCATCTTTAAGATTTAGAGCATTTGAATATCAAAAAGCATCACCATCAACACTCGCACGGACAGCAACGCTCCGTGCTGTTGCTGTTTATGGGGCTGATGGCCGTGCTCGGCGGCCTGTCGTTGCCATGCAGTGCACAGGATGTCAACCAGATTGACGCCAACGGCAACATCACCCAGCGCAACAACAACTTCAACCCGCACAGCAACGACACCACCAAGGCGGCCAAGGTGGTGCCCAAGGGCATACATGTATGGACGGTAGACCGTCGCTTCGGCGACGTCCGCCCTGCCGAAGTCGACACCATGCCGCACCTGTACCCGCAGTCGACCATGGGGCCCGGCATGCACGGACAGTACAACACTGTGGGCTCGAACTTCACCGCTCGTCTCTCGCGCATCTTTACTGACAGAAAGGAGGCCACTCAGAACTTCTTCACCGACACCTACGACCAGGTGCTGCGCCAGCCCGACGAGTGGCACTTCACCAACACCCTGTCGCCCATCACCAACCTCAGCTATGGCAGCTGTGGCGACAAGACCAACGGCGAGGACCTGCTTGACGCCCGCTTTGCCGTCAACGCCAACAAACGCACCGGACTGGGCTTCGACCTGGACTACCGCTACGCCAGGGGCTACTTCCAGAATCAGAACAACAGCCACTTCCTGGCGTCGTTCTATGGCTCGCACCTGGGCGACCGCTACCAGTTGCACCTCCTCTTCCAGACCTACCACCAGAAAGCAGCGGAGAACGGCGGCATCACCAACGACAACTACATCACCCACCCTGAGCTGTTTACCGAAAGCTACAGTGACAACGAGATACCCACACAGCTGAGCAACAACTGGAACCGCAACGACTTTCAGCGCCTGTTCCTGACTCACCGCTACAGCGTGGGCTTCTACCGACAGGTGCCCATGACGGCCGAGGAGATTGAGGCCAAGAAGTTTGCCATGGAGGCTGAGGCCGAGAAGAAGCAGAAGGAGATGGAAAAGAAGAAGGAGAACGGTGAGTCTGAGGAGCCAGCACCGTCAGGACGCCCCGACGACGCCAAAATCATGGGCGATGCACCGCAGCCCCTTCCCGCTGACTCGCTGAAGACCGCCGGCGACTCGCTCGGCACCCCGCCCACCACAGGCGACGGACGCATCAATGTCACCTCGAAGCAGCAGGCCGACTCGCTCATCGCTGCCGAGAAGGCACTCACTGACAGCACCAGCCTCTTTGTGAAGCGCGAGTTCGTGCCCGTCACCAGCTTCATCCACACGGCCGAGCTGTTCAACAGCTCACACATCTATCAGGCTTACTCCACGCCCCAAGACTACTATGGCAGCACCTACTTCAACCAGCGCCCACAGGGGGCCTACCGCGGCGACTCCATCTATGACAAAACGAAGCACCTGTCACTGCGCAACACGCTGGCCATCGGTCTGTTAGAGGGTTTCAACAAATACGTTCCCGCCGGACTGAAGGTCTTTGCAGCCCACGAGCTGCGCCGCTTTGACATGCCAGAGCTGGTGGGCACCGACTCCGTAGGGCTGCACCGCTGGACGGAACACAGCGTCAGCGTGGGCGGACAGCTGACGAAGACCTTAGGCACGGCCCTGCACTACAACGTCACGGCTGAGGCATGGCTCGCTGGCGAGGATGCCGGACAGCTGAAGGCCGACGCTCATGCCGACCTGAACTTCAAGCTCTTCGGCGACACCATCCGCTTGGACGCCGTGGCCGCCATCCACAACCTCCACCCGGTGTTCCTCCAGCGGCAATACCATGCCAAGCACTTCTGGTGGGACAACGACCTGAAGAAGGAGACGCGCACCCACCTGGAGGGACGCCTCAGCTACAAGAAGACGGGCACCTCGCTGCGTGTGGCACTCGACGAGATTGAGAACTACACCTACCTGACCATGAGCTACGCCCGCAACGAGGAACAGCTCACACAGCTCAGCGCCGCCTTCCGCCAGCACAGCAGCTCGCTGGCCGTCCTCACGGCACAGCTGGACCAGCAGCTGAAGCTGGGACCGCTCCACTTCGACAACATCGTCACCCTGCAGACCAGCAGCAATGAGGATGTGTTGCCGTTGCCACGCCTGAATGTGTTCTCCAACCTCTACCTGCAGTTCATGGTGGCTAACGTCCTGCGTGTTGAACTGGGTGCCTCAGCCACATGGTTTACCAAGTACGAGGCTCCCGAGTTCCTGCCGCAACTCAATCAGTATGCCGTGACGGTGCCTGCCGAGGGGACGGAGTTCTCGCGTATGAAGATGGGCAACTTCCCCTTCGTCGACGTCTACGCCAACCTGCATCTGAAGCATGCCCGTTTCTTCGTGATGATGACCAATGCTACGGGCACCAACTTCAACCGCATGTCGTTCCTCACACCTCACTATCCCATCAACCGCTCGGTGCTCCACCTCGGCGTGTCGTGGAACTTCTTTAATTAAGCCATCAGCTGAGTGGGGAGGTGACTGAAAGGAAAAAGTGGCCTTTTGAAGGGCAAATTCTCGAGAGAATTTGAGAATAAAGCGGCACTTTACGAAAATAAAGCGGCACTTTATGAGCATAACTCCATGCGTGGCGAAATTATCTCCATGCCTGGCTGAATTATCTCCATGCCTGGCTGTCATAACTCAATGCCTGGCTGTCATCAATCGCGATTTTTCTCGCGTGCGCGCGCGCGTAAGGGCACACTTTCTAATAGGTATGATTAGTTACAGACCCCACCCCCCAGCCCCTCCCCTTGAAGGGAGGGGAGCGGCTACCGCCTTGCCCGCCGCATGGGATTCCGCAGGCACTCCCCTCCCTTCAAGGGGAGGGGAGCGGCTACCGCCTAGCCCGCCGCATGGGATTCCGCAGGCACTCCCCTCCCTTCAAGGGGAGGGGGCTGGGGGTGGGGTCTGTAACTTGAAAGCGGCTTTACCCACACAAAATTCTGCAGTACCAACGCCCACAAAAAAAAAAAGCCTCACCCTGGGGGTGAGGCCTTTTTGTTAGAACTGGAAATAGATGAACGGCTGTATCTCGCTGCTCTTCACCTGTATGACAATGAAGATGACCACAGCGATGAGCAGCGCGGCCACCACCACACCACCCCGCTTGATGACGCTCACAACGCCATCGCACCACCGGTCGGGCACGAAGTGGCTGACGTAGCCGAAGGCCATCATGGCAAACACCACCCAGTAGCCCTCAACCACCTGCATGAACACCTCAGGATGGAAGTCGGTGAAGATTTTGCTAATCATCGTCCATGAGTCAGCAAACGTATGGTTACGGAAGAAAATCCAGCAGAACACCACGAAATGGAAGGTCAGCACCACGGCCAGCACCCTGCGTATGCCGTGGCTCTGGTAGTGTTTATCGTGATGGAAGATGTTCTCGCGCATCCACTTGTGAACGGCCAGCGCCACGCCATGCATGCCGCCCCACGCCACGAAGTTGAGACTGGCCCCGTGCCAGAGTCCACCAAGAAGCATGGTGACAATGAGGTTGACATACTGCCGCACTTTGCCCTTGCGGTTGCCACCCATCGAGATGTAGATGTAGTCGCGAATCCACGATGACAGCGAGATGTGCCAGCGCCGCCAGAAGTCGGTGATGCTCTGCGAGGTGTAGGGCGCGTTGAAGTTCATCGGGAAGCGGAAGCCCAGCAGCAGTGCGATGCCGATGGCCATGTCGCTATAGCCTGAGAAGTCACAGTATATCTGCATGGCATACCCATAGGCACCCAGCAGGTTCTCCACGCCGGTATAGAGCGAGGGATTGTCGAAGATGCGGTCGACGAAGTTCAAGGAGATATAGTCGCTGATGACGGCCTTCTTGAACAGTCCAATCATAATGAAGAACACACCACGGGCAAACATATCGGGTGTGATGACCAGGGGCTTGCGTATCTGCGGTGCGAAGTCACGGGCACGCACGATAGGACCTGCCACCAGCTGAGGGAAGAAGCTGACGTAGAACGCATAGTCGAGCAGCGAGGGCAGCGGCTTGAGGTCGCCACGGTAGACGTCGATGACGTAGCTCATGCTCTGGAACGTAAAGAACGAGATGCCCACTGGCAGGAAGATGTCCCACGGCTGGAAGTTGCCCCCCACCATCTGCATCCACATACCGGCAAAGAAGTTGGTATACTTGAAGTAGGCCAGCAGTCCCAGGTCGAT
>Ga0310691_10005375_pt1 | contig 14064 bp, 9 predicted proteins | sample 176DNAGHGlowgp2_FD_203887 | JGI IMG/M metagenome (GOLD analysis project Ga0310691, IMG submission 203887) | Sheep rumen microbial communities from Palmerston North, Manawatu-Wanganui, New Zealand - 1766 DNA GHGlow gp2 (v2) (version 2) | ecosystem: Host-associated > Mammals > Digestive system >... | reverse complement strand
GTTATGAGACAATTCATCTGTTCTAATGCGTCCGGAAAATGGTGTGCCCGAACACACAAATATAGCAATTTGTTTTTGTATCGACTAAAAAAGAACTATATTTGAATTATGTTACAGATGATTCTCGCTGCGATGCTTGCAATCCCCTCCTTTTTAGCTCAGGGGACGATATCCCACGATATAGGCAGCCTGCATAGTTGGGGCCCTTATTCGAAAGAGTATTTCGGGATTTCACATATCAACGATTTGCATTCTGGGATCCAGGTTGAGTTCTGTCTTGTTCCGGGAGTCTACAGGAGGAATGTCAAGGTCCCTTGTGCCTTGTTCGAATCGGACGTGCATCCTTGGTATGTATCGGAAGATATGCGACACATTACTTATCGCCAGGAAATAGAATGGAAAGACCGGGTCTACGTTGATGCCACTTACCATATTCTGGACGATAACCGGGTGTTGCTGGAGAGTCGTTGTGTAAATAATACGGATATAGTCCAGAATATCAGTCTTCAGCTTGCCGTGCGGAAGACTGGAGGGAGGGAAGAGCAATGGACTCCCGAGTTGAAGCATGGAGACGGGTGGTTTTCCGTACGATACCCGGAAGTGGATTCGAAATACGCGGTCCTGTGGGACTATCCTATGAGCGAGGTAAGGCAATGGCGTTGCGAAAAACTCGAGCAACTGATGCCACGCAAGGTGCACGACCACGTATTTAAAGATTTGAAGGGTGACAGGAAAGGGCATTATACGGCTAATTTCCTGCGTCCGATAGTGCTGCCTCCGCAAAAAGATACTGTGCTGTGGCAGATGATAGTTCGTCTGGACGGTGATGCGGAAATGCCGGAATTTGCTTCCTTCGGTGGTAAAGCGTGTCTGGAAGACACTGTCGGCGAGGTCCCGATTGGCATAAGACTCCTTCAGGCGACATTGCTCACCAATGTAGTATACCCCATCGATGCTTTTGGAGAGCCTATACGCCATTTCTGTCCGGGGAAAAACTGGAACAGTCTTTATACCTGGGACTGCGGTTTCATTGGCTGGGCGATGAGCGAGATTGACCCGGGACGTGGATATGAAATAATCCGGCAGTATACGACGACTCCTGAAGAAGAGGCGCCATTCGTGCATCACGGAACGCCGCTTGCGACGCAGATTCTGGCCATTGGAGATGTGTGGGAGAGGAACGGTAGCGATGAAGCGCAACTCCGTGAGATATATCCCCGTCTGAAGCGCTTCTATGACTACATGGTAAGTTCAGACTTCCGGAAATCAAGCGGTCTGCTCTCCACTTGGGACATGTTCTACAACAGCGGCGGCTGGGACGATTATCCACCGCAGTGGGCTCTCCGTCCGCAGAAAGAGTTGCGCGCCAGGACCACGCCAATGGTATCCACATCCTATTATATACGCTGCGCCAAAATCCTTCGTTTGATTGCAGTACACCTGGCATCGGCCTCGAAAGGCGGGCAGAAGAGGGGGTTCGCTGAAGATATCAGGCAGTTTGACGCCGACATAGCAGACATGTCGAAAGGTATCCTGGCAAATGCATGGGATCCTGAAACCGGCTACTTTGGCTATGTGGAACATGATGCCGACGATGTGCCGAGAGGGTTGTACAGGACGGATGAAGGCATCAATTATAATATGGGCCTGGACGGAGTGACACCTCTTGTAGCCGGTATCACAGATGTGTCGCAACGGGAGACATTGCTCAGCCACGTCTTCACCAAAGGAGAACTGTGGAGTCCATACGGGGTTACTGCAGTAGACCAGACTGCTCCATATTATCGCATTGACGGCTATTGGAACGGAACGGTGTGGATGCCGCATCAAATGATACTTTGGAAAACCATGCTGGATCTTGGCAGGCCGGATTTGGCAAAGCGTATCGCGGAAACCGCCCTGGAAAACTGGGAACGTGAATGTGCGGATTCCTACAATTGTTATGAGCATTTTATGCTTGCCACAAGCCGTGGTGGCGGCTGGAACAATTTCTCCGGCTTGTCATCGCCTATAATCAACTGGTACTGCGCATACAATAAACCAGGGACTGTATCCACTGGCTTCGGCACCCTTGTGACCAAGGCGGAATGGGGGGAGGATTTAAACTCCGTCAGTCTCACACTGGAATTTGATAAAGATCTTGTCGGCAAAGAAGTTTGTGTTCTGGTATGCCTTGCCGGTGGATTGCGTGAAATTAATGTAAAAGCATCTCTCAGGCCTAAGGTTGTGACTGTATCTTAGGGGCTATATGAAGTCGCTGCTGGATGATACCTCCCTGTAGGCGAACCCAAGTGTCGAAACCAGACTGCCCTGAAGTGAATTCAAGGACCCTGGCGCCCGAAATCTTTTCGTCGCTTCTACCTTCGGCTCCAAGGTGATTGTATACGGTATCCCCACCGCTGTACCTCCCATAAATGAATGCTATGGGGCCATAGTCAAGCACGTAATCGCAGTCGTGGTCGTGGCCGTTCATGACGGCAAATACATCCTGCAACTCTCGCATCTGGGCATATAAACCGCCGTTTATCTTTGATGGGCAGGGGGGTTCTTCGTTGTTGCCGGTAATGACAGCGGACGGCTTTACGCAAAAGGAAGATATCTCCGGCAGGGGAATGTGGAAAAATGCAACCGAAGGCACCGGAGAGCCTTTGTTTTTCTTCTTGAAGCGAAGGCTGAGCGTCCGGTACCATTCTATCTGGTCGAAGCGTATGAAATCGTAGCATTTGCGGGGCTTTGCTTCTTCAGGCATTGCGAATAAGTCTCCGGAATCCAGCAGATAAATAACGAATTCAATGTCGTTTTTGGAAGACAATGTAAGATAGTCATTTGAATCGCCGCTGATGCCCTTCTCTTCTGCGGGGCGGTTGACGCATCCGGGGATGCGGCAAATGGCCTGAAATATCTCTTTTCGGTTCATGTCGAACTGCCCGTCGTGATTTCCGAGAGTAACGGCAAAAGGAATTCCCCTTTGGACCAGTGGCGCAAACAACTCCTTGACCCCTTGTTCAGCCGGTGCTCCGAAAATAATATCTCCGGTGTGAATAACGAAGTCCGGTTTTTCTGATTCCAGCATCTCTTCTATGGATCGCAGAGCCCTGGTAGAACGCTTGTCTCCAGAGATGTAATGCGTGTCGGTAAGTTGCAACACTTTGAACCTTCCGTCTTCGTTGAAACTCAATCGGGCGGCTGGTTTATATTTAGTATTCTGTCCATACAATGAAATGGCCAGTGAATACAAAAACAATAATGAAGGAACGAGAAGTTTACGCATTGCAGAGATGATTCAAGGGTGTGTCTGAACGCGCAAATATAAATGAATTAATTTTGTTTATCAAGCAAAACCATTATATTTGTGTTCGCACACACATTTGTTTATGAAATTATATCCGATGTCAATAGCTTTTTTTGTCTGCCTGGTTTTGTTTCTCGGATGCAAGCCTGAAAGTGATGGCAATAATCCTGAGAATCCGCAAATCCGGAAAGAGCCGACGAGAATTGAAGTGGGCGGTATATCTCTTGAGAATCCACTTTGCTTTTCCGATGGGTCGACTGTCGCCTCTGAATTGGAATGGTCTTGGCGCAGGGAAGAGATACTTGCTATCTTCCAGAAGGAAATTTATGGCCAGATGCCAAAGGCTTTGCCGATTTATTGGGAGAAGGTGGAGGGCGGAGAGACGACATTACCGGCTCTTGCCGGGTATCCCGCAGTATCTGCGATGCGGGAGCAGTACCGTATGTGGTTTAAAGAAGATAAAAGCGGGCCAAGCATTATATGGTTGGTTATAAGGCCTATATCGGTGAATAAACAGAGCCCTGTCATACTGACCCTTAATTATTATGGAAACCATTACCTGATGAATGACACTCAGGTGCTGGGTCCCGATTTCGCCGGCAATTCGGTATCTGGTAACCGCGGGGGCTGGATCGATCCTTCCAATCGTTACTTTTTCCCTACGAATCTGCTTATTTCCAGAGGCTATGCCTTGATGACGGCGCATTACGAAGATATTACGGCAGATCCTGAGCCGTTTGTAGCAGTCAAGGCATACAATCGAGTGTTTTCCCTCTGGGGCTCCAGGGATGAATCCCGTACAGATAATACAACGGCATTGGCTGCGTGGGGATGGGGCCTGATGAGAGGGCTCGATCTTATCGGACAGCTGGAAGGGCTGGATGAGAAGAATGTGGTGGTCACAGGTTGCTCCCGGCTTGGAAAGGCTGCCCTTATAGCCGGAGCATTTGATGAAAGGTTCAAAGTGGTAGTTCCTATCCAGACCGGTTCCGGGGGTGCTCCGCTCACAAAACATATTACCCCGGACAAGGAAAGCATTGCTTCGGAGACAAGCAATTACCCCCATTGGTTCTGCAGGGCATTCTATAAATATGCAGGGCACGAAGACGCGTTGCCTTTCGACCAGCACTTGCTTATATCCTGTATAGCGCCAAGAGCTTGTCTGGTGGATGGATTCAATCACAAATGGTTTGATACAGAAGGAGAGTATCTGGCTGTGAAGGCTGCAAGCCCTGTATGGACCTTTCTAGGTAAGGAAGGAATACCGGAAGTTTCCTGGCCTGCGACAGGAAGTATATCGGGAATCGGGCCCGACCTGGGTTATGTGCGTAGAGCGGGGACGAAACAGGCAGACCATGGTATAATCCTCCAGGACTGGCTTTGGATGCTGGATTTCGCCGACAAACATACTAAGTGAAATGAACGTTATGATACATACACTGATTCTTTCGGCAATTATTGCAGCATCACCCGTAGAGGCGGGTGCTGCGGGAACCGTGAATGGCACTCCTCGTCTGGGCATTCCCCGGATATGCCTGGCGGACGGTCCCGCCGGTCTTCGCATATCGGAGAGGCGTGAAGGAGATGTTGTGCAAATATATGTAAAAGCGCCGCATCGTAAACTGGACAAACCTTCAATTGAACTCAAAGGCTTTGCAAAGACACCCATAATTGCTTCCAGCGATGCCCAGCATTCGGAATGCAGCCGAAGGGTAAGGATATGTGAAGAAGAAGTACGTCGGGTAGAGAATCTCTTTGCGGCAGATCCATTGTTCCTTTAGTTATGGACAGAAGGTTTTTTTTAAAGACCAGCGTTATTGGTGGGGCCGCGCTATTGCTTTCGGACTGGGAAAGGGCTTTTGCTATGGGACGAAAGCATACGGACGCAGGTAAACCATGGCGAGGATGGAAAAAAGGCGAGTTCCAGATTCATTTTATCTATACCGGTGTAGCGGAGTCTATGTTTCTCATATTCCCGGACGGGACCACGATGCTGCTGGACTGCGGAGACTTCGATGCGGCAGCCCGCGGCGAAAAGTCCGTGCCCATTCTTCCAAGTGCCGACAGACACGCAGGAGAGTGGATAGCCCGTTATGTTACGCGCGTTAATCCATCCGTAACAGATGTAGATTATATGCTTCTGAGCCATTACCATAACGATCACGCTGGCAGCGACCGTTTCTATGCCGAAAAGATAATCCGTGATGGAAAGGAGTACCCTCTGAGCGGGTTCTCACAGGCGGCTCAGATTCTGAACTTCCATAAGGCGATAGACCGGTGTTATCCGGATGACGATTCTTCCCTCAAATGGGCCGACCAGGATACGGTAGGCCTGATGCAGGATTTCTATGCTTATATGCAGAAGCACAAGGGCCTTCAGATCGAAAAGTTCCGCCTCGGGGCTACGGATCAGATAGTGCAGTTACACAATCCTTTGAGGTATCCAACCTTCCAAGTCAGGAACATTTGCGGAAATGGGTGTATTGCATACCCGGACGGACGGATAAAAGATCTGTTCGAGGCAAGGAAAGTTGCTGGAAAAGAAAACAAAAACGAGAACGCAATGTCCCTCGGGATGGTTTTCTCTTACGGTCCGTTCCGGTTTTATACCGCTGGCGATTTCTCTGCAAAGTTCAAAGACCCGGATGGGACGCCCAGGTTTATAGAAGACGACATCGCGGATGTGTGCGGCAGCGTGAATGTAGCGAAGGTCAATCATCATGGACACAATTCTATGAGTCGTAAGTTGGTTTCCGCCTTGAGCCCGCAGGTTTGGGTGAGCTGTGTGTGGGATCAGTTGCACAACCTGCCGCCTTGCATGCAACTTCTCTCAGACAGAAGCATTTATCCTGGCGACAGGGTGATCTGTCCCACCATTATGCCAGCCGCGCGCCGTGAAAAAGACAGGGATGCCGCCTGGATGAAGGACATAGCCCCCGAAACATTCGAGGGCTGTCATATTGTCGTAAATGTTGATAGGGAAGGAGAAAGCTACTCTGTATCATTTATTCCTGCTCGCGACGAATCTATGACCGTCTGCAGCATTATGCATTTTAATTCCTGAATTATCGATATCTAAGCACGGCCATTACAGGATAGTGATCGGAGACGAAAGGAACTCCACCATAACTCTTTTGTATACGGAGCATGCATTCGCATTTATTGAAGCCGCTGTAAAAGATATAATCGATGGGCGTTCCCTCGTTTTTCTTTCCGAAATCGTGCCAAGTAGGACCAGGGTTTGTTTTTTTTGCATTTGTCCAGGCATCGTGCATAATGGGACGCAAGACATCCAGACTAGGATTGCCTGGATGCACATTCAGGTCACCCATCAGTATCATTGGCCGATTCTCAGTGTTCATTGATCCTATGCGTCCGGTAATGAGTCCCAAACCCATTACTCTTGCTTCGACCCCCTTGTGATCCAGATGGGTATTTACGATGTAGAAACTCTCCCCTGCTTTTGTATCGTATAAAAGCAGCCAGGTTGCAGTGCGTTTGCACTTGGCATCCCATCCCTTGGATGGAACATCCGGTGTTTCTGAAAGCCAGTATGTTCCCCAGTCTTTCAGGACCAGACGCCCTGTATCATAAAACACCGACAGATGTTCACCGCCAAGGAGTCCATCTTCCCTTCCCACACCAACACATTTGTAAGCAGGGCATCTCTCAAGTATGTCTTCAATTTGAAAACCCAACGCTTCCTGAACGCCGAATAATGCAGGCTTCTGGTCAAGTATCATTTCAGCAGCCGCATCCTTGCGTTTTTCCCAAGAGTTTTCACCGTCATCGGCCGTGCCATAGCGTACGTTGAAAGACATAATCTTGATAGCCTTGCTTGATTGCCCGCAAGAGACGGTCACGATAGATACCAGACAAAAGACAATGATTCTAATCATCATATGAAAAAGATGTCAGCACAGGATAATGGTCGGAAATATATAGGATGCCATAATCCCTTTTGTCAACGGTGTAGGTCAGGGCCTTCAGTGGACCACAGAAGAAAATATGGTCGATGAGTGTGCCATTGCTCTTTCCATAGTCATTACACGTATTGACGGTTCGAAAACTAGATTTCGCTGCATCTTCCCGCGAATATCCCATCGGATACGTAATGATCCTTTGCAGTGCATCTGAGGCGGATGAGCAGTTGAAATCTCCAAGCAGGAATACGGCATCTTTGCAAGACGAACCGATAACACCTCCTATGACTGAGGATATTTGGCTCAAGTGGAGATTGCTTTCAAGCACCCGAATATCCGCAGCGTTTGGGGCGTTTTTGTTGTTTTGGTAGTGGGTGTTGAACAGCCATACCGTGCGCCCCAGATTGTCGCTGTCGGCCAACTTCAGCCAAGATGTACAGAGGGGGTGGGTGGTATGCCAGGAACCATAGTCATTGGCCTTATTCTTGGCAGCTACCTGGTCGGGAGTGTCGCTGTGCCAGAAAGTCCCCTTGCTAACAAGGTCGAAACGGGACTTCTTGTAAAAGATGGTATTGGAAGTCTCATCGCCGCTTACCTGAAGTATGTCTTTTCCGCTTTCCCGGCCTATGCCATATAAGCCGTATTCATCCTTCACCTTGGAAAGGATATACTCAGCCTGGACCCTTTCAACCTCTTGCATACCGATAATATCCGGAAGGCGGGTGAGGATGAACTTGCATACCGCGTCTTTGCGGTTATCCCATACGTAATCGCCGTCGGATGGCTCCGGATAACGTATGTTGAAAGAACAGACAAGCAGATCGACATCTTCTGTCTGTTGATTGTTCGGACTATCCGGCTTGTCCCCGCAGGCGCAGAGCGCCACGAGGACAAGTACGGAAATAACAGTTTTCAGCAATCTACTTGATGACATAATTGAACGTCTGGGCGCTTTCATCGAAATTGACTCCATAAAGCATTGTGGCAGCATTGTTTGAGGTAATGGCTACTCCATTCAATGAACCGGACACTTCTACAGGGGCAGCGCTCGTGCCGATGGCAGCGCTGATTTTGTTCTTGGCAAAGCCTCCCAGAAGCATTCCGACCTCGGATCCTGCAGGACTAGTTATGTTTCCGGAGAAACATCCACCCTCCACACTGGCCGACTGTGAACTCTTTGATGAATTGCCCACCCATCCGAAAAATCCACCGGCATCAACTATTGCAGTACACTCGATATTTGCTTTGGAAGAGCAGTTCTTTATTGTCTGGGCAAAGCCCCAGTGATGTCCTGCTATACCTCCGATTTCTGCAAAATCCTCCGCTCCGAGCACGGTAATCTTTCCAGTGTTTGAGCAACCTTCCATATACGGGGTGACGCCCACTATTCCGCCTACACGGATCTGGCTCGTACCGCTCACGGTGATGTCACCACTATTACTGCAGGAACTCATAACGCCCCAGTTGCTGGGATTGGTGTTGTCATTCTCCGATGCAGGCCAGCCCACGACACCGCCAAGGTGCAACCAGTCTTTAGTGACATAAGCTTCAATGGTAATGGCACCGCTATTGCTGCATCCTGTCACATTGATACCCCTATTCTTACTGGGAGCATCATCAGTAGGATTGTTTGCAGCTCCGAAGACACCGCCTGCGCAGAGCTGGTGATTCTGTCCCGCAAAACTGCTCTTGTCGCTTGTCAGGACCTTTATGTCAACTGGTCCGGAGTTGGAACAGTCTGTAACCGCACCCCAGTAGCAGCCTGCCACTCCGCCGACAAACATTCTGGCAGGAGAAGTATTCTGATCCTCGACTTTGGTCTCTATCCAGGATACTTTCCCTTCATTCTTGCAGTTGCCAAGTTCGCCGAAGGTATAAGCCACGACTCCTCCGACAGAGGAAGAAACCTTTTTGTTGTAGAACTCGCCAACTTCAATATTATCAGGATCCGAAGGGTCCCTGACAGGGCAGGCACGGTTGGTGTGATAACCGCCGGAAAGGGTTATTTCTCCATAATTCTCGCAACCGGACACCTCGTCAAGAGAATAGGCAACAACGCCGGCAACACCCTGGGTGGTGAATTTTCCGTCATCTTCCACTAGGATGGATACATTGCCGTAGTTCTTGCAATTGACGACATTTATCACGCTTTCATCCTTTGCTACGGACAAACCTATGAGTCCGGCGACAATGTTGCTCTTGGAACTCGTGGGTGCAATCCTGCGGGTGACGTTCGCCTTGTTGATGCAAGCTTCCACAACTCCCTCATTGCGCATAACCAGAGCTCCGAAAACCAGGGTGTCCGGCTCGAAGGAGCAAGTCTGGTCGATCACCACATTGGATATCTTTCCTTTGTTAACCTTGAAGATAGGACACGTGGCATTAAGGTTCTTGATGGAATGTCCGCCTCCGTCCAACACACCGGCAAAGCCTTCGGCAGGCACCAGTGTGATGCCGGTCATATCGATATCTGCGGCCAGACGGGCCTCATCCAGAGACTCGGACGTGAGCCCGGAGATCCACTGTGCAAATGCGGCTCCGGTCTTGATGGTAACCTTGTTGTCTCCCTTCTGCTGTACTGTGAGTTTGTTGGTGGTGGAAGATGTAAGCTCCGGTGAGAATACAACGGTGCCTACACGCCCATCCACAGCCTCGTTGTCGGATACGCTTACCGTAACGGTCACCGTGCCGCTTCCGGAAGCGGGTTCGAGTTTCACCCATTCCGGGGCTTCGGTAGTCCAATCGCCGTCAGCGTAGACTTTCACGGTTTGGCTTTCCGCTTCATAAGCTTCGAAGGTAAGCGTCTGTGCGCCGAGTCTGACTACAGTGGCTTTTGTGTTGGTTTCGCTGCCACCGCCTTTATTCCCTTTTTCTTTATCACAGGAGAAAAGGACAGCTAAAGACAGTAATACGAAGAGGATCTTTTTCATATTGATTATGTTTTATGATTGACAATTAAAAGTCCAGGCCATCGTTCCAGTTGGGGTTTTGAAGGAGGTTGTGGTTGAGCACTCTTTCATTGGAAGGGATAGGGTAGAGATAATCGCGTTCCGGATCGAAACTGAAAGTGTATGTGGGGCGCGGGTTTACGTAACCTTTGGTGCCCTGGGTGAGAGTGATATCCGTTCCGATTTTATAGACGAAGGTGGCGGAAGTAGATGGTTTGGAACCACTGTAAAGACAAATATCCGGCGTCCCGTCATTGTCCCAGTCATATTCTCCGGAACCGGGGAAATAAATGCCGTAAAGGCCCTTTGCAATCCTTTCTCCGGCCGCCCAGCGTAGCAGGTCGGCATAGCGAAGGCCTTCGAGGGCAAGTTCCACTACGCGTTCGCGGCGGATTTCAAGTATGACGCCCTTGTTGGCCCCGGTGACATTGGGATAGCCGGTGTCGGATGAGGTCAGATACGGATCCGGGTTGCCGTTTGCAGCCGTAAGGTTCATATCAGGCATACCGGCACGCTGGCGAAGTTTGTTCACGCTCTTGTCGAGGTCTTGCTGGGTAATGGATCCAAGCTCGGCTTTTGCTTCGGCAAAGATGAGATACACCTCGGCAAGACGAATGACAGGCAGGTCGTTGTAGGAATTGCTGCGTATATTGTTCATCACCAGGTTGTCTGAAGGCATGACGAACTTGTTGATGGAATATCCGGTGAGAGTACAGTCCATGTCGCAGAACTTCGCCCGGTTCGTAGTGAGGACAGTATAATTGTATCCGGGAATCCTGATTGTCTGATGAAGTCTCGGGTCACGCCCTGCAACCTGGTCGGCAAAAGTCTTGGTGCTCCACCCGCTCTTCGACGTGTAACGGGTTCCGTCAGCCATCAGGTAATGGTCTATGAAACCTCTGGTAGGGCTGTTCCGGCCGCAGACAGGCAACAGGGCAACCCCACTGGCATCGTGGAAGCATTTGAGGCTGTAATCAAAGTCGATGGCCAGGATGAACTCTCCCGCATCTTCGTCGTACTGGGAGAATAGATTCTGGTAGTCGTAATCCGGATGGCCGGTATTGTACAACTTGTGCGGACCGAGGTCGATCAGTTCTTCGGCAGCATCCGCCGCCAGCTGCAGATAGTAAGATGCCGGCTGTGCATCGGCGGGAAGTGTCCATAGGGTGACGTCGCCTTCGTGATACTTGCGGTATGTGCCTTCAAACAGGCAGAAGCGCGCCTTGAGTGCAAGGGCCGCCCACTTCGTGGCACGATAGGTATAACCCGACTTGTACGAGGACGGGAGCCCCTCAATGGCATCATCAATATCTTCTATCATATGAGCCATTATGGTTTCACGGCTGTCGCGTTTCCCAAACAGTTCATCCTTTTCGTCTGACCCGAGTTCGTGATCCACCCAGGGCACGTCGCCGAAATTACGCACTTTGTCGAAATAAAACCAGGCGCGGAAAAACTTGCACAGGGCTTCATATTCTTTCCTCGTAGCCTGGTCTTCACAACGCCAGAGATTGCCAAGAGTGGTATTGATTTTTCGAAGGGTAGTCCAGCTCCACCCGCCTCCGGAGGCGGGAACGGTGCGGAATGATCCGTTTAGAAGCAGTTTGTCGGGGTTGTTTGCGACCATCAGGTCGCTCTGCTCGTCGAATGGAGCATCGGGCAGCAGAGAGGAATAGAAGGAATTGGTGAACAACTGCAACTGGGTTGCGTTCTCGAAATATGCCTCTTCCGTAAGGTCGTCAAGAGGGTACTTGTTCAGGAAGTCATCGCAGGAAACGGCAACGTTCAGTGCCGTAAGAATAAGAGTTATGGTATAAATCTTTTTCATCGTGTCACTGATTTAGAATTGAACGTCAATACCGAACATGAATGTTTTCTGCCATGGGTAGAAGGACCGGCCATAAGCTTCGGAATCATCGTGGGCGATAGCTTCCGGATCGAGGAAAGAGCAATGCTTGAACAGGGGAGACCAGCAGGTCAGATTCTCTCCAGAGAAATATACCCTGACCTTTTCTATCCCTGCCTTCTTGCTGAGTTCGGCAGGAATAGTATAGCCTACGGTGAGGTTTTTCAAGCGAAGATACCGGCAGTTCTGCAGATATCTGGAGTTGGTGCGGTTCAGGTAACCTCCGGATATTTCGGCCACATAGCCGCGGGCACGGGGAAAGTATGCATCGGTATTGTCATAATCCCAGACATCGTTGAGGAAATCCCGTCGCATGAAACTCTGCATAGGATTTGAATATGGTCCCCAGAAGGGGAAGCAGAAACGCGGGGGATACCAGTAGTGATTACCGGTACCTTGGAAGAATGCACTCAGGTCGAACCCCATGTAATCCATGGAGAACGTTGCTCCATAGGAAAGACTGGGCAGACTGTTGCCAAGCACTTTGCGGTCACCCGGATCGTCCAGGGTGTTCGATCCGATACCAATGGCTCCGTCTCCATCTTTGTCGACGTACTTGAGGTCTCCGGCTTTCCAACCGGACCCCATGCCTTCAAAGACATAACTGAGGTCAACGGCTGAAGCATATGCTTGGGCCTCCTCATCAGTAGCGAAAAGCTCGTCCGCTGTAAAGCCCCACATTTCCCCGAGCCTCCGTCCAACGTAATAATCGCTCAGCAGTTTATTGGGGTTGTTGTCGTATTTTGTGATGTATGAGGCATAGTTGCTGATATTCGCCGAGATACCATAGCCGAATGGCTTGCCGGCCAGACGGAACTGGTCTTTCCAGGAGAGCGACAGTTCAAATCCTTTCGTCTGAAGGTTTGCGGAGTTCTGTTTAGGGGCGCTTGCTCCATAAACGGCAGGGAGCGCATCGCCGGAAACAAGCATTCCGAGAGTGTTGCGTATGTATGCCTCGCCTGTAAACTGGAGACGGTCTTTCAGCAGCCCGGCATCCAAACCTACATTGTACTGCTGTACGGTTTCCCATGTCAGGTCTCCGGCATTTGGAGAGGAAATGGATGAAGTCCTGGCAAGGTCGCCTTCACCGAAAGACCAGTTTGCCGTATCGGTCGAGATCTTTCGGATATATGCATAATTGCTCACCACCTGGTTGCCGAGGGAACTCAGCGAAGCCCTTAATTTCAGATTGTTTACCGTGCCCTTGAGCGGAGAGAAGAACGGCTCTTCGCTGATTCTCCAGCCTGCCGAAACCGAAGGGAAGAAGCCCCAGCGATGCCCTTTTGCGAAACGTGAAGATCCGTCGTAACGTCCGGAAAGTTCCAGCAGGTAACGGCCTTTGTAATCGTAATTGACCCTCCCAAAGTATCCCATCAATGCATATTCGCTCTGCTCACCGTCAATATATTGCTTGGAAGACCCGTCGGCATCGGTGCCGGCGAGCGAAAGGTCGTTGAGCGTATCGGAAATCAGATAATATGCTATGGCTTCCAGATACTGTGAATACTGTGTTTCGTAGTTGCCGCCGGCGACTGCAGTGAGGTGATGCCCGCCGAAAGTGTCTTCGTAAGTGGCAAATACGTTGGCCGATTTATAAGAGTATGTGCGGGCTTTTTCGTCCAGTTGGTTTGTGCCCACGCCGCTGGTCCTGACTATCGGTTCCTGGTCGGGGTATTGCTTGTAGCTGAAGTTTGTCTGGCGTGCAGTAGTATGGTTGCGCCTTTTGCGTATCGTGAAGTTCCCGGTGAGTTTCAGCTGTTTGAAAGGAGTGATATTGAGTTCGGTGGTGTTGGTGAAATCGTTTTTCCTTTCAATGTGTTTGTTTTTGTTCTCCGAAAGTATTATATGCACGGCATTGCCAACGGCATAGCTGCTCACGAAATGTTGAGAATAGTATATCCAGGAACCGTCCGGATTCTGGAAGGGGAAGCAGGGGAGGGCATGCGCTGCGGCCATGGTGAACATACGGTCGATGTTGCTCGTGCCGATGCCGAG
>Ga0310691_10005373_pt1 | contig 14066 bp, 39 predicted proteins | sample 176DNAGHGlowgp2_FD_203887 | JGI IMG/M metagenome (GOLD analysis project Ga0310691, IMG submission 203887) | Sheep rumen microbial communities from Palmerston North, Manawatu-Wanganui, New Zealand - 1766 DNA GHGlow gp2 (v2) (version 2) | ecosystem: Host-associated > Mammals > Digestive system >... | reverse complement strand
CGGGTAAACGGCAACCCGGTCTGTGACAAGGGGTTCGAGTCCCCGCACCGATCTCGGTTCGACTCCAGCGGTGCAAGGTGCAAAACAGATCTAAATAATTGTATATACCATTAGAGAAGAAAATTGCTCATTGAAAATACACTAATTTTGCAACCCAAGTGTAGTCATCTTACATGATGGCTTGGGCTTAACCACGAAAGTTGAAATGCATGGGATACTGTGCAAAGTAGGCAAGACCTATGAATAGTCTAAAATAAATAGGTTTCCTCTCACAAGGAGCTGTGGTTAATGGCGCAATACGAATATTTGTTGAAACAGGGAATACATTGGCATGACAAGAGGCAACGTAGAAATACGTCCCACCAGCAGATATATGCATGAGAAACATACATCTCGGTTCTCAAAAGAAGTGTTCCAGTTGATGTCAAGTAATTGACTATAACAATGTATATCCGCGAAAGTAGCCGTATCTGGATGTTAAATTAAACTTCAAAATATTGATTACATATTTTCTGAAGTTCGGTGAAATTTCCGTAGTATTGACCTGCGGTACTGACCCGTGATGGGCATAGTCCACACCATTTCAGAAGCGTGAGGTCGCTCCTCATTGCTCAGACTGAAGTGAGTATATGTTAATCCAACACTTATGAAGTATTGTATGACGAAGGTCGTGTTAAAATTGGTGTATTTTCGGTGAGCAATCACCGAACCTCCTTTCTTTTCATGTGTGCCGATCACGGCATCACCTCCTCCTTTCTTTCCCTTCGGATGAAATATTCCGAAGGGTTTTTCTTTTCTCGCAAATATAGTTGACAAATTGATACTTATATGTTATAATATGTATAAACAAATTTGGTGGAGGTTGAACACTATGAAAAGACCAGATAATGAAAAGAAGTTTTATGAAAATAATGTCGGTAAAGTATTTTACTACGTACCTGTTGGAAAGAGTCGGTACCTGGATGGTGTTAAAGAGGTAACTCCTTCTATGATTGATGGAGAACTCTGGTGGAAGTTAAAAAATGATATCGGAAGTATTTGGGTAAGCTACGACTGCATTTTTGAGAAGGAAAAAGATGCTGAACAGTTTGTAAAAAATATCAATAGTATCAGAGAATCTTTCAAACATGACCCCTTTGTGTCTAATAACATGCTTATAGAACACTTCAAGGATTTCAAAGAGATTGAGGATAAAATTGAACATGGGTTGAAAGAATATCAGAATTTCGATGGAATTGATTTTTGTGATGTCTCCGCACACGGTATTCAAGTTAGAATTCATCACAAAGATATTAAGGGTTATACATATGGAAATCAATTTACCATCGAGTATGATTTTTCAAACAAAGATGAAATCCCGGATCTTGTAATCAATCATTTCAAAGAGATTGATAATGCCGACAAGATTAAACGAGAAAAAGAGTTTATCTCTTGGGGAGAAAAATATGGATGGGACTGATTTAAGACTTTTCTTTGTGTTCTTTTCAATGGTATTCATGCACATTGTAGATGACTATTATCTGCAAGGTATATTAGCGAAGATGAAACAAAAGTCTTGGTGGAAAGAAAATGCACCAAGTGTCATGTACGAGCATGATTATATAGTTGCGCTCATTATGCACTCTTTTTCTTGGACGTTTATGATTATGCTTCCTATCGCTATTTGTATGTCTTTCAATATGGGGTGGATGCTGTTGGCTTACCCTATAAATACTGTGATTCATGCAATTACTGATCATTTGAAAGCAAATAAACTCAAAATAAACTTGATAGTGGACCAGTGCATTCATTTGGCGCAGATTGCAGTAACGTTTGTGCTATATGTTTCCTGCTATACTTGGTAAGGAGTTTTTATGAAGATTGTAGTAAATAAAAGATATGGCGGTTTTGGTCTGTCAAAGGAAGCAAGAGAAATGCTCAAAGACCTTGTAGGGGATAAATTCAATCTGTTGGACTATTATGACAAGACATGGAGAACGGACAAAAATCTCATCACAGTAGTAGAAACTCTTGGAGATAACGCCAACAGCGAGTGTGCAAAATTGGTTGTAGTTAAGATTCCGAATAAAAGCACAGACTGGGATCTTGAAGAATATGATGGGTTGGAGGATATTGTCTACGTTGTAGATGGTAAGATTCACAGAAAATGAATAATAACAGTATTTCATATTTGGGTTGGCTTTCTATCTTACTTACTATTTTGTTTGTAGGATTGAAGCTGTGTGGTGTAATTACATGGATTTGGGGATGGGTTGTCTCTCCTTTTTGGATCTACGTATGCTATCAGGTTGTAAGGAGTATCTTTTGGGTGATTGCGGGGCATATATATGAAAAATACGGGGAAAATGAAAATGAACAATCTGAAAAATAAAAACAGAAAGACTTGGGTTGGATTGAAACCGAGAAAAGAAGCCACCAAGAAAGAACGACTTGAGCGTTCTAAAAATAAGTATAGGAGAAGAGATATTGAAAACCAATGATAAGAAAGTGCTGACGGCACAAATGGCGAGAGCAAAAGCACAAGAAGTTAAATCCTCTGTGAAGAATGAAGTGAAGATGTATATTAAAGACTTTGTAGAGCATCGTATTTCATTGGAAGCCAGTAAAGGTAAGATGTCTACATCTATTGCGTTAGGAGAAATAGAGGATACATGGAGAGATTCTGGTCTTTCTTTTATATCAGTGGATCCAAATGTACTATTTACTCTTGCAGAGTTAGACTCATTCCTCAAAGAAGTATGCGTAAAACAAACAGAATATGGTTTTGTGTATGAAGAAGAGGATCTTTCTAGCAAACACAGAACATCTATACACAAATTATCATGGGAGTAATGAATATGACCGCTGAATATTTGGGAATGGAACCGGTAGAAAAACTAAAAAGTTTTTCTGATAAGTACTACGATGAGGGCGATAGAACGGAAAACGGAGTTATTGCAAAAGCAATCTTGGACTACCTTGAAAATTCTGTCCCACTTGATGAATACGAAGAAAAGATCAAAGATCTTGAAGAAAGAATTGACGAACTGGAGGGCAAGTTGCAGGATATTGAAGATATTCTGGTATGAAAGTACCAAAATATGTAAGAAAAGCTATTGAAATGTGTACTAAAGCAGAGAAAGAAATTTTGAAATTATTATAGGAGTATAAGAATTGAGCAGATATTTGTCACCGTGGATTTTCACTACAAATCAGTGTAATCTTAGATGCCCTTATTGTTATGTTAAATGGGATGACAGAAAAATGTCTACTGAGACATACGAAAAGGTTAATGAAGTTTTCCTAAACATGCTTGACCACAATGAGGTAGATTTTGTGGTATATAGACTCGCCGGTGGAGAACCGACCCTCGTTTTTCAAGACTGGAAACCTTTTGTTGAAGATTTTATTACAAAATGCAACAACAGAGGATTTGTAAGTATCATAACAAATCTGACAATCCTAACAGATGATATGCTATCCTTCTTCCGCAAATATAAAGAAAAAATTGGGTTTGGCGTATCACTGGATGGATACTCCTTTTCAAAGCCATTTATAAATGGGGACAGTTCTGCTGAAATTGTAAAAAATAATATTGATAAACTTCTGTCTATTGGAATTAAGAATATTGATATTTCGACAGTCGTTGATAAAAACAGTTTTAATGATGTGGATGTTTTGGCAGAATGGATTGTTGGAAGAAATTTGGGGTGGGGAGTTTATCTAGACCATTTTTTCTGCGGCGAAATGGATTATGCTGTGGTATGTGACAAGATGAAGAAGGTGATTGACACCCTTGGAGATAATGGGTTTGATATTTACCACTCTTTTAAGTTTAACAATATAAAATTAGACACAAATTATGATGGATGCACAGCCGGTAAAAAACTAATAACTATTGATGTTGATGGAAACCTTTTTCCTTGTCAAACAATGGTAAATGATCAATCAGTAGGTAACATATTTTCTTGTGGTAGCATCATTGATACTTTTAAGAACCAAAAAATATATAATATCGGATACAATTATTCTTTACCAGAAAAGTGTAAAGACTGTCCAATTTCAGATATTTGTGGTGGTGGGTGTAAGATGCATAACAAAGAGGAAAATATGAAATATACCTGTGACATCATTAAAAAAGTGGTACTGTATATGTACAAAAAAACATTAGAAATTAAGGTAAAAAAAGAAAATGCCAAGTTGTGATGGGAGTAACTGTGGGGCTTGTAACTGCGAGTGCAGAACAGAGTATATAACAGACCCAGGAATCAGTGATCTTATTAAAAGAATTAAACGACTAGAAGAGTCAGAAGACGAGAGGATTGAAAGAAGGGCAACTGAAATTGCCTCCGAGAAATGCGCCGAGCACTTCAAAGAAGTTGAAAGACTTGCTAAAAAGAAAGCTCAAGAAGAATTTGGAAAAGAATTTGAAGAGAAATTATTAAAGAGTGCTATAGAAGAAAAAAGACAGGAAATTGAAGAAAAAGTAAGAAACGAAATATACAATCAAGTATATGATGAAGTCTATCAGGATATTGCCAGAAATCAAGATGAAGCGTTAGATAAAATTTTTGAAGGAATTAAGAATTATGTACTTAACGTTTTGGAACAAGTACAAAAAACGATTAAGGAATTGAGTTCTGATGAAATTCGATACTTCACGACCAACGGAATAACTACGAAAGACATTGATATTGACTGTAATACTCTAAAAAATGCTAACATGGAGGAATGATTATGAAAGCAAGAATTAGAATTGATACAGTAAGTGACATTGGTAATTTCATTCTGTCTATTGCAAGTGTAAAGTCACCGGTGTATATTGTTGATAACAATAACAAATGTGTGGATGCAAAATCTTTTCTCGGTGTGGCACATGCTACTGAGTTTGATGAGTTATACTGCGTTTGTGATGAGGATATTTATACGAAAATTAAAGATTTTGTGATCGAGGAGGATATTTGATTATGAGCGAAAGAGACGAGGCAAGAAAAACCTATGATAGGTTTATGCACGAAGTGGCGAAGTTTAACAGAGAGGTCAGAGATAACCCAAGAGTAAGATCCTACTGGGAGAATAGAAATTCTACAGAACCTTACGACTTTGTAGAAGAACTTAGTAAGTATGATTGTGACAGCAAACAAACGCTTGCAGTAAAGGAAAATTGTGTTCAGCAACCAGTAATGCTTGAGGATGTAAATAACTTGCAATCAAAGCTCCTATCCATCAGAGGAATGGTCGGTAATCTTCGCAAATCTCTTATTGGTGGCGAAGCTATGGAAGATACCGTAGAGGGGTGCGTTAATAATGTGGCTTATGGTATCTCTAGTTGTGGTTGTATTGCAGATGAAATTACAGGCTGCCTGATTGATCTGTATGATAGAATTGGTGAGTATGGAGATAAGCGATAATTACAATTTTTTGAGAACAGAGCCACATCTTGGTGAGAATATCTGTCTTTTGACGGTGGGTGGATCACATGCTTACGGAACGAATGTAGAAACATCTGATTTGGATATTCGAGGTGTTTCCATGTGGAGTCCAAGAGAAATCCTATCAGGAAATGGATTTGAACAGGTCGAAGACAGGGACACTGATACCGTTGTTTATTCTCTTAACAAGATTATTCATCTGTTATCTAACTGCAACCCAAACGTTATTGAAATGCTTGGGTGTAAGAAAGAACACTACCTGTATCTAAACGATATTGGAAAAAAGTTAATTGACAATGCACATCTATTCTTATCGAAGAAATGTATCTATTCCTTCGGTGGCTATGCAAGTGCACAGTTAAGAAGACTTGACAATAAATCAAATAGAACTCTTGAACAGTCAGACCAAGAAGAACACATCTTACGAAGACTACAACATGTAAAAGATTCATTCAAAGAAACCTATTTTACATTCCCGGAAGACTCTATCAATCTATATATTGATAACGCTGTAAATGAAGAATATGATACGGAAATCTTTATGGATATCAACCTGAAGCACTATCCGTTGAGGGATTATAAGTCTATGTGGTCGGAAATGAACAATGTTGTCAAGACTTATGCTAAAATAGGTCAAAGAAACTCAAATGCTATTTCTCGCGGTAAACTAGGTAAACACATGATGCACTTAATCAGATTGTATATGATGTGTTTGGATATTCTCAAAGATGGAAAGATCATTACATATAGAGAAAAAGAACACGATCTTCTTATGAGTATTCGTGATGGAAAATACTTGAATGAAAATAATGTTCCAACAGATGAGTTTATGCTTATGGTAGAGTACTATGAGAATGAATTGGAAAAGGCGGGTAAATCAACCGATCTCCCAGAACATGTAGATGATAAAAAGATTACCGATTTACTGATTGAGTGTAATAGGATGCAATTAAGAAGGTATGGTGCAAGTGTATGAAAAAATTAAATTTGATATTATATTATCTCTTAAGTTTTACTTGGGGAATCATTATGAATATCATTGGCCTGTTTGCTTTTACCGGGGCTTTAATTGTCGGTGGTAAGCCTATGATTTTTCATGGTAGATTTGTGGTAAAGGTTGGAAGTTGTTGGGGTGGTGTATCTCTTGGTAACTTTATTCTAACGGATCAGGATTGGGAGTGGGTCATTAAGCATGAAACAGGTCATACTATTCAAAACGCATGGATGGGTCCGTTTTTCCTGTTCCTTGTAGGCATTCCATCTGTCGTTCGGTACTGGTATCGAGAGTTGAAATATTATAGATATAATGTGTATCCACCAACAGAATATGACAGCATGTGGTTCGAGTCCTCTGCTACTTTACTTGGCAATAAGTATGTAGATAGAAGAGAAAAACAAATTGCTCGTAAATAAAAATTTCAAAAGTAAAAGGACGGGGAGTAAAAAATTCCTCGTCTTTTCTTTTTTATAGTTGACAAACCGACGAAAATATATTATAATATATAATGTAAGAGCGAGAAACGCTCAAAGAAAAGGAGAAGAAAGAATATGTTTATCCCTGAAGTATTTGAGAACGGAAGAGTTGTTCTCATCAAAGAAGAGGATTTTCAGAAGGCTATTGAAAATGGTCAAGAAATCCTGGTATTCTGTGGTGGATGGTCTGGTGGGTATGCTCATGCTTTTGGAGCAACGAAAGAAGATGACCTGTATGAAGAAGGCAAGGAGTGCTGGCAATGCTACTCTTATGAACTTAAAGACAAGGTTCTTACTCCTGATGACATGAAGAAATTCTACAAAATTATCGTGACAGATGGCATCAAGGTTTACATGAAGACGGGAGAACCTGCAAATCAGCATTTTGGCGGATTCATCGACTGGGATTCCGAATACAGAATGTACGACGGTCGTCCTCGTATTGCTGGGGTTTCTCCTGAAGAATATGTAGAACTTCGTAAGAAGATAGACAAAGATCTGACGTTGAATTCTATCGGTGATTGGCATTATGATTGGGATGATGTAAAGAACCACCTTGAAGAAATGAAGAAAGACATTTCTGGTATTCTTTATTAAGAGAAGATTGAGTATAAATAAGGAGGATAATTGATTATGAAACACACAGATTATAACCCCAAATATGTTACACTCGGTCAGCTTCAAGAGTGTCTTGAACCGTTCACTTCGGTGAAATTTCACTTTGCAGATTACACAAAAGAAACATATCCGAACCTGATTTATACAAATAAATCTTCCAGGGTAGGGAGTATTTATATTGGTACAGATGGAGTTCTTCACGTTATTGTTCGTGGTGACTATGAAGGTGAAAAACGATAAGGTTCTATAATGACATGGAGGAAATTGAATAATGTCTAAAAAAGAACTTACGGCTAAGGAAAAACACTTCTATAATGAAAAAATGAAACTCGTAAAAGAGAATAAGCGTCTTGCCGAGTATATTTGTACTCTTGAAAAAGAAGTCGATAAATATAAGGCAGAGGTCGAAAGTCTTAATAAGGAGGGTCTTATGCTTCAGGAAATGGTGAACAAACTTCTTGAAGGAAAAGATCTCACAGAGGAAACCGTTCGTAAGTATATTAAGGAAGACATTAAACATACTGACGCTATGAAAGTGCTTATGAAAGTGTTTCTTACAGCCAATCAAAATATGAAGGAGTGGTATTGAAATGAGTGGAAATTCTATTATATCTAAGATTTTGGTAATCGCGATCATCATTTTTGCGATTGTAGTTCCCGTATTTACAGGTGAACCTCTTGACAAATTCTCGGCAATATTTGTAGCCGTAAGTGTGATTGCATGGGGCGTTACGGCTGTGATCGCAGACGTTAAATCTTCTGCCGATAATGAAGCGGAAATTGCACAACTCAAAACGCGTGTTAAGGAATTGGAGGATAAAAACAAATGAATGACTCTTTCATGTCACCAACAGAATGGCAATTAAAACTTATTTCGGAAATGCAAGAGTTTTCAGAATATCCATTACCTAAATTTAAGGGAACTACTAAAAGAGAAGCAACAATTTACATAACAAAATATTTGCCGTTATCGAAAGAGTCTACTTGGGCTATTGAACATGGATATGAGTAAGGATAAAATCGAAAAAATGATAGAATATGGTTATAAAGAAATCTTAACGGATAACAATTTATCTGTAAAGGAAAAACTTGAAAAAATTGAAGAAAACTTTAATGATATCAAAAGTGAAAATAAAACCGCATACATTGAAGCAAAATCTACTTTATTATCCGAATATAAAGAGTGTCCACTATGCAAAGACTATTATAAAAAAGAATTCTTTAATACTTCAACTGGAAAAGAACTGGTACAAGTTTGCAACAATCCTTATGATGGATATTTAGATAAATATGAATATAAGATGGAAGAAGTTCTTTTTGAATATGGGATTTGTCCAAAAGGTCATAAATTCAAAATCGGAAAATTATACTAAGGACAAAAACAAATGAAATTTGGTGATATGACTATTAAGCAAATTTCGGAAATTTGCAAAGAAAAAGAACGCTGCTGGTTATGCCCTTTTTACAATGAAGATACTCCGATGATGTGCAGGTTTAATGGAAAAATAGATCCGGGTGAATGGGATATTGATGCAGAGGTAAACACCATTGAGTGAAAAGTGTTTTATTGTTACAGCATTAGTAAAATGCAATGATATACCGAAGCAATATGTTCTTGAAAAAATCTCATCCGCAAACATTTTTAAGGCAGTATCGACATTTTATGAAATGTATTCTAAAAAATATTATGAAATTGTTAAAATTGAAATGGTTGAGGAAAAGGAGATGACTGATACTGATGCCGAAAATTAAAGTTAAGAACATTCCGTTAAATATAATCAACAAAATTTGCAATGAAGATAGTCTTTGTGAGAAATGCCCATTCAATATTAAGGAAACTTGCACACGCATTAGACTTGATGAGTTTGGAAATGAAGTTATCGAACTTTCCGAAAAAGACTTTCCGACAAATCGTGAATGGCTTGAAAGTCTGTCAGACGAAGACCTTGCGGCTTTCTACACTCACGGAGTGCTGATCGAAAGATACTCTCCGTGTCCGGTTAATCTTCATCAAATTGTAGGCAACTTTATATCAAGCGAACAAGGTATTAAGAATTGGCTTTCTCAACCTTGTATTTATTTGGTGGAAAGAGAAGAAGAAAATAATGAAGGATAAGTTTGACCAAATTATTGAGGATCTTAAAAACAATAAACAGCCCCAGATTCAAACCGATAAGAACCAGAGTGATAAAAATATCGAAGGGGCAAGGCTGATTAAATAACCACTGCTATGAGATAATGAAGGTAAAGACTAATGCTGAAGATTAAAGTTAAAAATATTCCAGCTATCGCTCGTGAGAGAATCTGTGATAAAGCACATACCTGTGCGGAGTGTCCATTTCATATGGAAGAAAGATATGTGATTGACGAAGACACTAATACTGGATGTATGGTTGATTTTCGATATAACCCGGAGGGAAGGGTTGTCGAACTTTCTGAACAAGACTTTCCAACGAATCGTGAGTGGATGGAGAGTCTACCCGACGAAGACCTAGCAAGAGTAATTGTTTGTGGACCTTTCCCGTCCTGTACGGGCGTGTATGGAATGACTGTTCCAATGATCAAAGAGTGGTTTTCTCAACCATGCACATATTTGATTGAAAAATATTCTCAATATCCGGTTAATTAAATGAAGATTAAGATAAGTAATATTCCGAGTGATACCATCGGTAGAAAATGTGTCTCAATATATCACCGCTGTACAGAATGTCCTTTTACTGTTATTTGTAATACAAAACAGTACAGTGAAGATGAGATTATCGAATTATCTGAAAAAGATTTTCCAAGAAACAGGGAGTGGGTATTTAACGATTTTATCAATGCAGAAATTTCTAAAATAATGAATCATCATGGGAATGACAATACCTATTGTAGTATTTACCGAATGGTTAAAATTTTATCATCAAAAGCGAGTAGTTTTGAAGATTGGCTTTATGAGCCTTGTGAATATTTAATGGAGGAAGAATTATGAAAATTAAACTCCTATTTACAAAAGAAGATTATGAAAATCTTAAACAATGTAAAGAAAATGGCTATCGCTCCGGATGCTCAGTTATGAGTTGTGGTGCAATTAGTTGTGATGTTTGCCCGCTTAAGGGCTTACTTATAGATGAACGATTGGAATATGTTAAAAATCATCTGGAGGAATAACCGATGGTAGTAATACAACCGCTTGACAATGATGGTAAACTACAACTTACCTTGAAGCAAGTAAATGAAATATGTAAAAATCGTCATGAGCTATTGGGTGAAGATAACGCTTGTACAGACTGTATGTTTCATGAGAAATACGGATGTCAGGTTGAAGGGATGCCCAAGTATTGGTTGGAGGAAGAATAATGGCAATTTATAAAGATGTAGCTTCACTCGAAGTTGTCGGATATACCGAACCGAAAGGCGGAACCTTTTCCGATGGTGTTCAATTCATTCTGGAAAAACTCGACGCAATTCCGGAAGCAGATGCCGAACCTGTGCGGCATGGGCATTGGATCGTAGGTATGGATTTTTCAGACGGAACAGGGGCATTTATTTGTTCTTTGTGCGGTCATGCAGAAAAATGGAACGAACCATATTGTAATTGTGGCGCAAAGATGGATGGAAAGGAGAATGAACTATGAGCAATGAATTGAAACTTTGCCCATTTTGCGGAGGAGAAGCAAAACTTGTTAAAAGAAAGTTTAAGATTGGTTTTTATCCTTCAGGTGGAACTTTTTATGTGCATTGTAAAAAGTGCCTTATAACAACCCAGCCGAGAAATAAACAGGAGTCCGTTATCGAAATGTGGAATAGGAGAGTGGACAATGACAACCAGTATTAAAGTTTGTCTGTTTTGTTAAAGCTGTGCAAGAATGAACGGAAAGAAGGACGAGCAATGAGTGATCTTATCTACAGAGACGAACTCAAAAGAACCATAAAAGCGTTAGTTAGTGGTGAAGTACAGCAGTTATTAAGAATCATTGACGGACAACCAAAAGTGGATGCAAAAATTGAACGGCATGGGCATTGGATTGTACATGAACGAGCAGAAGAAGTGTTTGGTCTGATTATCCCGAATTTTGAATGTTCAGAATGTCATGCTTGGGTCAGACCGGATGGCAGAGGCAGATGGTGTTTGGAATGTGGCGCAGAGATGGATAAAAAGGTGGAATACTAATGTATGCTTCAAAATTATTTTCTGCAGGTGGACGAGACGATGCAGATTATTTGTTTGAAAGATTTTTATCTGACATGCAAAAATTAAAAGATTTTAAGATTCTGTCTGTAACTTCTTTTTATCAACCAACTGGATATAATAAAGGATTAAACATCTTTGTGTGTTATGAATATAATGAGCAAGAGGGAGAAGAATAATGGCTAAAATTATCTGCACACACGATGAAGCATGTCTTATATCAGCAATGTTGGATACAGGAGAAGTCAACTTTTATAAAGATACTGCGGAGCATTTTAAGGAGTATAATATACCATTGAATTTACAAGTGATGTATGAACTTACAGATGATCCGCCGGTTAGAAAACCAACCACCAAAACTTTTGGAGATATTTACAATGAATTTTGTAAAGAGCATTCCGGATTTGCAAATCTTATTGATGATTACAGACCAATCGGACCATCCAAATTGCAGTTTTGGCTGAAAAATGGGGAAATATGGCATTATGACGATTTTTCGCGTTCCCTTAGGCAAGGAGAGAACGAGTATCTTAAAAATAAAAAGGATGATTAATTATGATTATATATGCCGTTGTTGAGGTAGATCCATATTTGCCGGATTATGGATATGATGAACAGGTGGTTTCACTTTACAAAAACCATAGTAAAGCATCCAAACAAGCAGAGTATTTTAATGAAACCAATCAGCCGTTTAGATATTATGTAAAATCAATGAAAGTTTTTGAGTAAAGGTAATTAAACAATGGAAACTTGTATAAAGACATGTCCGTTTTGTCAAAGTGACGACATTAGATATTCGGTTAAAACAACCACTATAAAATTTGAGCCAGCATATCATGCAGCAATGTACTGTAATCATTGTCATTGCTATGGTCCGAGAATACTTCACAAAGTAAAAAAGGGTACATCAAGATATGATGTTGAGCGTGACGATATACTGAAAAAATGCGCTATGGATGCATGGAATTTTAGACCAACAGATTGATGGAGGAAGCATGGTGAAAAACAAAAAACCAACTATTACAAACAAAATGCAAGAAGTTGCTGTTGATATACTGGAAAGAATTATCGCAGCAGAATGGGATGGAAAACCGGTTGGGAGAGAGTTTTACGACAGTGTAATGTCTGACTATGAACTACGGGAAGATCCATTCACACACTTCCCTTGCACTTGTAAAGAGTATGCTAAAAATAGAGAAGAATATGATCGTCAGTTGATGGTGGAGAGATATGGATATTATGAATGATCCTTCTCGTTTACCGCAAGACACGTTGCAATGTGAATTACTCAGAAAAAGCGAAGAACGGTTGCTCGACAGTTTGTACGAAAAAGATATTGATTCTGTTAGGTTGTTTTGGGAGATTGTGTCTTTTTACCGTCAAGTGGTTGAACAAGATGCGATGTCGAGGAGTCTTTCTGCTACATTCAGTAATGAGGATGAGGTCCTTCTCATGAAAAAGTTTATTGAAGGCAGTGGTGATAATGATGAGTAAGAAGAAGCAACGTAGTTTGTATCAAAACAATCTGTATAAAGATACCTTGCTTACATTGAAAGCATGGGTAAATACGTTAGAGAGTATTAAAGAAGAAAATTTCCCGCATGTCGTAGAAGATTTAGTGCCGGACTTAACTGGTATAGTAGATAATTTAATGGAGGTATACCCCGAGTATGAGTGATACAAAAGTAGAATGTAATGAAGTAGAAGTAGAAGAAGAAGTTTCAGAAGAATTTAAGGTAAAAGATCTTCTTGAAAAGGAAAGAAAAAACATTAAGTCAATGAAAGACTTAATTGAGTTTCTTAAGAAGATTAACAAGGAATACAACTACGGTTATGGTACTGCACCAAGAGCGATTGCACAAGCAGCTCTTGCTACTGCTTGGTATCTGTCCGGTGAGTTTGGTATTACGGGTTTTCAAGCATCCTTTGTCATGTGGGATTTTGTCAGAGACTGGATGTGTCCTTCTAATAAATGTGGCTTGAAACTTGTAGATTTTGATAAGATGCTTTACCCACAGTATGAAGAAGCTTTTGATAAAGTCGTTAGTAATGATACATGGAAAGCATTGCAAGAACAAGCGAAAATCAATCTTGATAAGTATTATAGAGATAAAAATTTTACGGCACATCCAGATGTTGTAGAACATTGGAAATTTATTGTTGAAGGAAATGTACCTTTTGGGTATAGCGTACAAGATAGATAAGCATGAAGAAAAAGAAATATCTTCCACTTGGTTGTCAGCAATATGAAGAAAAAATCTGTGAATATCTAAACGCTGCTTACACTTTAAGGGAAAAGGTCAAGAAAGTAGCTTGCAAAAGAGATGTTATTTCTTTGTACCCGGATGGGGCTGACAAAGAGCATGCATGCGAAGACTACAAAGATGCTCAAC
>Ga0310691_10005371_pt1 | contig 14068 bp, 14 predicted proteins | sample 176DNAGHGlowgp2_FD_203887 | JGI IMG/M metagenome (GOLD analysis project Ga0310691, IMG submission 203887) | Sheep rumen microbial communities from Palmerston North, Manawatu-Wanganui, New Zealand - 1766 DNA GHGlow gp2 (v2) (version 2) | ecosystem: Host-associated > Mammals > Digestive system >... | reverse complement strand
TTTTCAATAACTGCAAGTACTCCTTGTGGTTTTTCCACTTCAGATAATAAATTAAATATACTATTTGTAACTAATATATAATTCTGTGCTTCTATTACTGCTTTAAGCTGATTCTTTACTAACTCACTATTTAATGCATCTTCACTAATAATTATATTTTTTATATTTGATTTTTCTTCTATTGCTTCTTTAACTATTTTTGCACCTTCAATAATAAATTCATTATACTCAGCTCTGTATTTTTTTTCTTTAAGTTTTATTATATGTTTAATTGTTGTATTTTCTTTACTTATGATTTTTTTCATAATTTCACCATCTAATTATTTTTTTGATATATTATCATAAAATATTATTTTTTGCAAATCATTCCTACTTTTTTTCAAATAGCTATTGATTTACATAATTTATTGTGTTATAATAATATTATTAAGGAGTGAATAAAATGAGTAAAACTAAGCCTCAAACAAATAAATATAATAAACCCTCAAGCAAACAAAGACTTAATTATACAAGTGTATCTAATTTACGCTTGCCTTTAGAAGATTCTTACGATAATTATTATACTGATACTAATCCCCGTAATTTTAGACGATCTCAAAAAAGAGCTTTTAATAACTCACCTAAAGACAAAGCAGTAGCTGATTCTCTTACAGATTTAACACTTATGGATGTTTTTCAATTTCTTCAACCTTTTAATGATATTCATAGCTTTAAAGAACAATTGTCAGATTTTTTAAGAAAACGCTATAGCAAATATCTTACTCATTATCAAGATAATACGATAGAAAAAATATATTACTTAATTAAATTACTCCATGATAAAAATCCAACAATATCTTTCGATGATTTATCTTTTTTAATAAGCTTAGGTAATGATGAATATGTTCAATCTTTTAATGATATCATCAAAAGCCTTAAAGATTCTTTAAGAACATGCTATAGGAAATATCTTACTTATGATCCAGATAAAAAGATAAAAAAAATATATAACTTAATAATTTTACTTCAAAATGAAAATCCAACAATATCTATCGATGATTTATTTTTTTTAATAAGCTTGGATAATGAAAAAGGAGCTAAAATAAAAGATGATTTAGAAAAATAGTAGATGTTTTACATCTACTATTTTTACATATATTATATATTATTATCTATAACATTTTCTATTTTTTTCTTTCAATTTTTATTTATTTTTAAAATAGTCACTCACTTCTTGCAAATCTTCAAACCCATGCTGTCTTAAAATCTCATATGTAATTATAGCAACAGAATTTGATAAATTAAGTGACCTAAGTGTTGGAAGCATTGGTATTCTTATAGTTTTAGTATCTAAATATTTTTCTATTAACCATTCTGGTAGTCCTTTAGTTTCTTTGCCATATAACACAAAAACTTCATCCATTTTTGAATAATCAATATCAGTGTATTTTGTTTTCCCTTTTGTTGTTGCAAAAAACATATTGTTTTCTTCAGGCTTGTACTTTTCTAAAAACATCTCTAGTGAATGATGTTCTTCTATTTCTAATTTATCCCAATAATCTAGCCCTGCTCTTTGAACACTTTTTTCATCTATTTTAAATCCTAAAGGATGTACTAAATGTAATTTTGCTCCAGTAATAGCACAAGTTCTTGCAATATTTCCAGTGTTTGCTGGTATTTCTGGTTCTACCATGACGATGTTTAGTTTCATTTTTTATCTTCTTCCTCCAGTTTAAGTACTGATAAAAATGCCTCTTGTGGCATTTCGACTTTTCCTATTTGCCTCATTCTAGCCTTTCCACGTTTTTGTTTTTCTAAAAGTTTTTTCTTTCTAGTTATATCTCCACCATAGCATTTTGCTAAAACATCTTTTCTCAAAGCTGAAATTGTTTCTCTTGCAATTACTGTTCCACCAACATATGCTTGAAGTGGTATCGTAAATAAATGTCTTGGTATAACAGTCTTTAGTTTTTCTACCATTTTTCTTCCTCGGTTATATGCCATATCTTTATGAACAATAAAAGAAAGTGCATCCACTGGTTCTCCATTAACATAAATATCTAATTTAACAAGTTTAGACTCTTTATAATCTTTAAATTCATAGTCAAATGATGCATATCCTTTAGTCTTTGATTTTAAGTTATCAAAAAAATCATATATAATCTCATTTAATGGCATTTCATATATTAATTCAACTCTGTTTTCATCTAAATATTTCATATCAATGTAAGTTCCACGTCTGTTTTGGCACATTTCCATTATTCCACCAACATAATCTTTTGGAGTTAAAATATTTGCTGTAACTATTGGTTCTTCCATAAAAGCAATTTCGGCTTGTGGTGGTAAATCACCAGGATTGTAGATATCTAATACTTCCCCATTTGTTTTATGTACTTTATATATAACGGATGGTGCAGTTGTAATTAAACCTAAATCAAACTCTCTATCAAGTCTTTCTTCTATAATTTCAAGATGTAAAAGACCTAAAAAGCCACATCTAAACCCATAACCTAAGGCATTTGATGTTTCTTGTTCATATTCTAAAGCTGCATCATTTAATTTTAATTTTTCTAATGCAAATTTTAAAGCTTCAAATTGACTTCCATCTATTGGGTATATACCGCAATAAACCATAGGTTGTACTTTTTTATATCCTTTTAAAGGCTTTTCAGCCCTATCTTTATTTAATGTAATTGTATCACCAACATGAATATCAGATAAGCTTTTTATACTTGCTGCAATATATCCAACTTCTCCAGCTTTTAGTTCATTTGCTGGCATATAACTTCCAGGTGCAAAATACCCTACTTCTGTTACAGTAAATACTTTATTTGCTTGCATAAGAAGTATTTCATCACCAGTTTTAACTTTACCATCCATAACTCTAACAAAAGCAACTGCACCTTTGTAATTATCATAGTATGAATCAAATATTAAGCATTTAGTTTTTTCAGTTTCATCTCCTTTTGGAGAAGGCAAATCTGTGACTATTTTTTCTAATACTTCTTCTACATTTAAGCCTGTTTTTGCTGATATACAAGGACATCCTATCGCAGGAATTCCAATTATATCTTCAATTTCTTTTTGCACTTCTTCAGGCCTGCTACTGGGTAAATCTATTTTATTTATAACAGGTAATACTTCCAAATCATTGTCTATTGCTAAATAAACATTTGCAAGAGTTTGTGCTTCAACTCCTTGAGTGCTATCTACTATTAAAATTGCCCCATCACATGCAGCAAGACTTCTAGAAACTTCATAATTAAAATCTACATGCCCAGGTGTGTCTATTAAATTAAAAGTATACTCATTTCCATCTTTTGCTTTATATTTCATTCTAACAGATTGAGCTTTTATTGTAATTCCTCTTTCGCGCTCTATCTCCATATTATCAAGAACTTGCTCTTCCATTTCTCTTTTGGAAAGAGCTCCTGTCATCTCTATTAGTCTATCTGCTAAGGTTGATTTTCCATGGTCTATATGAGCTACTATACTAAAATTTCTAATAAATTTTTGGTATTCGTTCAAATTTTGTTCATTCCTTCCGAATTTTTAATAATATTTTAACATATATTGTTTTTATCGTCAATTTAGAAATTCATCAATACCATTTGCTATTCCTGTAACTATTTTTTTCTGGTATTCTTGTGTTTTCAATTTTTCATCTTCTCCTGGATTACTTAAAAATCCCATTTCTATAATTGTTGTTGGTACTTTTGCCCAATTAATTCCACTCATTGAATCTGTTTTAGTAACTCCTCTATTCTTTGCTCCTGTTTGTTTAGCCATGTTATCCAGAATCTTTTTTGATAAATCATAACTTTTTGATGCAATTGCACCATTATATGGATTATTAGCTGTTTGGCATAATGTTGACATTCCGAACTACACTTGATGTATCTACCGAATCAGCATGAATTCTTACAAATACATCTGCATTTGCATTATTTGCAATTTCTGCCCTTTGGCTGTTACTAATGTTAACATCATTTGTTGTTCTTGTCATAATAACAGAATAACCTCTACTTTCTAATTCTTTTTGTAATAATAAGCCTACTTTTAAATTTAGTTCAGCCTCAGTTTGTCCTGTTGAAACACCAGTAGCTCCAGTTGTTACTTTCGCCTTTTGTTCTGTTGCTCCTGGCCCAATTGGTTCTTTTGAATTGTCTCCTCTTCTTTGATGTCCTGGATCTATTACAATTACCTTTTTATTATTTTTTTCTTTATTATTTTCACCTTTAGTTTTATTCTCAATGTTTTCTTCATTTGTATTATCCACAATACTTTCTTCAGTATTATCATTTCTTATAACATTATTTCCATCTTTATTGTTTTCTTCCTTATTCTTTTCTTCTTCATTATTCTCTATTTTGTCCTCTATTACATTTTCTGAAATTGCTTCATTAACTGCAATTATTTCGTTATTTTCTTCATTTTTAACTTGATTATTATATCTACTTTTTTCACTATATTTAAACATAAATAGTCCTGCTACTGCTATTAAAATTACCAAAATTGCTATTACTAATTTTTTGTTTCTTTTCAACTTTCAATTCCTCCATACAAATTATATATATTGGCATATCCCTTTTTTATAAGCTTTTTACAAGCTCTTTTGCTTCTAGCTCCAGTACTACAATATAAAATGATTGTTTCATTATAATCCATAAAAATCTTTTCAAATTTATTGTTAATTTCATATTCTGGAATGTTTATGCTTCCATTAATATGACCTTCCTCATATTCTCTTTTACTTCTAACATCAACTATTCTTGTACCTTGATTTTGTAATCTTTTTAATGTTTCTATATCAATATCATTATTATCCATTTGTCTAAATAAATGTTTAAATATTCTCTTCATTTTTATTCCTCCTTACTCTCTATTATATGATGTATTAGAATTAGTGGTTAGAGGTTGGAGGTCAGATATTTTTTTATTTTACATTTTTATGTCGAATTTTATACAAGAATATTACAGTAAAATAGCTAATATTACAGTAATATTTCAAAAATTGTTCTTTTGTTACAAATATATTACAATTATGTCTATTAGGTTACATTATGTTTATCTTTTTATGTTTACTATTTTATTAACAATTATGTGGATATTGTGGATAACTTTGTGAATAACTATAAATATTAGGTTTCAAGGTTTAAAGTTATTCACAGATTATTCTATTATTTTTGTTTTAAAAACCTTTTTTTCTCAAAAAAGTTTTTATGTTTATCTTTTTTTATACAAGTTTTTTAACACAGTCAAAATTGTAATTATTCTTCAATTAAGAATTATTCAAAATTTTCATATTCTTGTATTCTATTTCCTCTTAAAAAGTCTTGAATTGGCATTTTTTTTGCATTTTCTCCTTGTATTTCTAATACTCTTAAAATACCTTTTTTAGTTTTTATAAATATTCCATCTCTTGGGTCAGAAATAATTACTGTACCATTTTTAAATATTTTTATATTGTTTTCATCATATCCTATATTTTTAGCAACTTCTACTTTCCAGAATTTTATTTTCTTTCCATTTAAATATGTATATGCTCCCATAATAGGGTTCAATCCTCTAACAAGGTTTTTAATTTCTTCAGCAGTTTTATTTTCCCAATCAATTTTAGACATTTGCTTATCTAACATCGGTGCCATTGTATAATCATCTCCTTGTGGAATTCTAGGTGCTATTCCATTTTCAATTTGCTTTAAGGTTTCTACTAAAAGATTACCTCCAATTTTAGATAATCTATCCCAAAGCTCTCCTGTTGTTTCATCTTCTCTAATTTTAACTTTTTCAGTTAAAATCATATCACCTGTATCCATACCTATATCCATATACATTGTTGTAACACCAGTTTCTTTATCTCCATTTAATATTGCCCACTGAATTGGTGCCGCTCCCCTATATTTTGGAAGCAATGATGCATGAACATTAATACATCCAAATTTGGGAATATTTAAAATTTCTTTTGGTAAAATTTTGCCATAAGCTACAACACAAATAACATCAGGATTTATTTCTTTTAAATTATTTATAAATTCTATATTGTTTTTAACTTTTTCAGGTTGAAAAATAGGAATGTTTTTGCTAATAGCTACCTCTTTTACAGGTGTATATAGCATTTTCATTCCTCGTCCTTTTGGTCTATCTGGATTTGTAACAACTGCTTTTATATCATAGTTTGCTTTTATAAGCTCTTCTAATGATTTTGCAGCAAAATCAGGTGTTCCCATAAATACAATTTTCATAAATTTATTAATTCCTTTCTGAATAATGTTTAAAATTACTTTAATAATTACTTTTCAGCCTTATAAATATATATTTTATCATTCCGTTTGGTGTCGCAATTCTCATATGTTCAATTATATAATAAATTATATAATTGAACTATATATGTCAATTGCTCCAGGCGCCCTACGCTTCGCTCTGGTTTGCTGCCCATTGTTAAGGCTCTGCCTGTTACAATGGCAGTATGCAGTGGCTGAACGCTTACGCACTCCATTTTAAAATATATATTTATAAGGCTTATTAGTAGTTTTTAATTTTTAGGCTCAACATATTCTAATGTTCCAGGTATTACTTTATCTGTGAAAAGCACTCCATTTAAATGATCAACCTCATGGCATATTGCTTGTGCTAAAAGATCTTTTGCTTTTAATTTAATGAATTTTCCATTTCTGTCATAGAATTCAACTTGTACTTCTGTAGGTCTTATAACTTTTCCAAATTCATTAGGGAAGCTTAAACACCCTTCATCACATTCTTTTTCTCCTTTTGTTTTTATTATTTTAGGATTAATTAATATGTAAGGACCTTTTTCATCTTCTATATCTATTACAATTATTTGTTTAAGTACACCTACTTGAACTGCAGCTAAACCAACTCCATTAAAATGATACATTGTTTCTAACATATCATCTATTAGAGTTTGATTTTTTTCTAATGTTATATCTTCTATTTTTACTTCTCTTGAATTTTTTCTTAATATTTCATCTTTTTGTTCTCTTATTTGTCTTAATGCCATGACTACAACCATTCCTTTCTAAATTACTTCAAATTTTAGTTAGTTGGAAAAGAATTAAATTTTGGCAAGGTAAAATTGTAATTATTTTTCAACTCATTTCACATCATATTATTTGGATTTACATCTACATAAATACTTGTATACTTCAATTTTTTTTCATAAACATTTTGTAAACATTTATTTATGATAATTGTTACATCTTGTGTTACCTTTCCTTTTGCAATTATTCTCCATCTCAACTTATTTTGGATTTTATCAATTGGTGCAGGCATAGCTGGAAAAACTTTTATATTGTATTTATCAAGGTTTTTTGTTAATAATCTATAAAAATAATTACTCACATTTATAATTTCTTTTTCATTCTCTCCAGATAATCCAATCATTATTATATCGCAAAATGGCGGATATTTCAACTGTTTTCTTAAGTTTATTTCAGTATTATAAAACATATCATAATTTTGCTCTTTTGAACACTCAATTGCAAAACTATTTGGATTATATGTTTGAATTATAACTTTTCCAGGTAAATTTTCTCTTCCTGCTCTACCAGCAACTTGTGTTAATATCTGAAAAGTTTTTTCATTTGCTCTAAAATCATCTTGATTTAGACTTCCGTCAGCTGCAATTACTCCAACTAAAGTTACATTTGGAAAGTGATGCCCTTTAACTACCATTTGTGTTCCAATTAAAATATCTATATTATCATTTTTAAATGTATCTAATATTTGTTCATGCGAGTTCTTTTTAGTTACAGTATCTATATCCATTCGTATTGTAGAAGCATTTGGAAATAGTTTATGAATTTCCTGTTCTAATTTTTGTGTACCTGTTCCAAAATATCTAATTTTATTACTATTACATTTTGGACAAATTGTAGCTATTTTTTCAGTATGTCCACAATAATGACATTTTAGAATATTATTAGTTCTATGATATGTAAGACTAATATTACAATTAGGGCATTTTAGAGTATATCCACAGTCTCTACACATAATAAAAGTTGAATATCCTCTTCTATTTAAAAATAAAATAGTTTGATTTTTGTTTTTTAAATTATTCTCTATTTCTTCATATAATAAATTACTGATCATTGATTTATTGCCAGCTGCAAGTTCTTGCTTTAAATCAACAATTGTAACATCTGGTAAACTTGAATTATTTGCTCTTTTTGTTAAAGAAAGTTTTGTAATTTTTCCTTTTTCAGCATTATAAAATGTATTTAACCCTGGTGTTGCGCTTCCTAAAACTACTGGAATATTCTTATTTTTACCAATAAAACTTGCTACTTCTTTTGCTGAATATCTAGGTGCTCCTTCTGATTTGTATGACATATCATGTTCTTCATCAATTATAATTAATCCTAAATTTTTAAATGGTGCAAAAATTGCGGATCTTGCCCCTATTACAATTTTTGCTTCATTATTCTTTATTCTTTCCCATTCATCATGCCTTTCTCCTATAGAAAGCTTACTATGTAATACTGCAACCTGCTCTTTTGAAAATCTGCTAACAAATCTATCTATCATCTGTGGAGTTAAAGAAATTTCCGGAACGAGCATAATTGCAGATTTATCTGATTTAATTACTTTTTCTATTAATTGTAAATAAACCTCTGTCTTACCTGAACCTGTAACTCCATATAACAAGAATTCTTCATATTTATTTTCATCTATAGCTTGTTCAATTGTTGTATATGCTATTTCTTGCTCATCCGTTAATTTTAGTTTATTTTGTTTTTTTAGATTTTTATTAATTAATGGATTTCTATCTATTCTTTTATTTTCTATTTTTAAAATGTTTTTATCTATTAAAGAATTTACAGTTGCTCTTGAAACTTCCGTAATACTTTCAATTTCAGAAATTGTAAGTCCTTCATTTTTCTTTAAAAATTGCAAAAGTTTTTTTTGCTTTTCTCCTCTAATTTTTTCAAAATCAATTTCTTCATATGGAATATTAAAATAAACAAAATTTATAGTTCTATCTTTTACTCTTTTTTCTTGTTCTTTTGATTTTGTACCTGGAGTAAGCATTAGTTTTATACATTCTGAAACATTTGTAAAATACTTTCTTGCCATCCACCTTGCTAATTCTATTTTATCTTCAGTCAAATTTTCTTCTAATCCTGCTATCTTTTTAACTTCATAATCAGTTTTTTCTTTTATTTTTATAACATAACCTTGTTCTAAAGTTTTAAAATTTGCAAAAGGCACTAAAACTCTGCTTCCCACAAAAATAAGATCCTCTAAATTTTTAGGAATTTCATAATCAAATTTTCTATTTAATTGTTTTGCTTTACTATCAATTATAACTTCAGCTATCATATTTTTCTCCTGAAGTAGTTATATCATATATATTCAAATTTTGCAATTTGTTAATTTAGGACCAGGTACTTTTTTTATCAATGAAAATAACTAATCCTGTTTAACCGCACATCATTTTTTAAATCCTATGGTCCCCCCTTTAGGGATACCCACCATACGGATTTTAAAAAACGAAATGCTGACGCGGATTAGTTATTTTTGTAAAAAAGTACCTGGTCTCGATTTACCAAATCACTCAAAATCTTCTAATAACTGGTTTAGCTCCTGTAATCCATTTACCTTTATTCCTTGTTTTAATCTTTCTACATCATCTTTTCCTAAATACTGTATAGCAATATCTGTAACTTTGTAGAGAATTTCTTCATTTTTGTTATTTATATAATAAACTTTAATGTAATCATAATCTACCTCAGCCTTAACAATATAAGTTTTGTTTTCATCTGTTAGAGTTTGACTAGCTTCTTTTATCTCCTCTTGAACAGTTAAACTATAATCTTTCCACTCATTGATACAATCATCCATAATATAAGATGATGATATGTCTGTTTCATTATTTACTATATTTTCATTGCTTTTCTGATAATCTATGTTTTTATTATTATTGTTAAACACTACAATCCCTATAGCTATCATAAATATTACAGTAAATGTAATTAAAATTTTATTCCACATAAAAAATACACCTCATAACTTATTTTGGTGTATTTTTCTATTTTTTATTCATTTTTATGTATTTTCTGTTCCAGTAGCATCAGCTGCTCCAGTTCCATCAAATGGAATAAATTTATTAACTATGTTTTCTTTAATTGTGTCTGTTGTTCTAAATGTAATAAATGAATTATTAATTTTATTATTTACAATTTCCTCTATTTCATCTGTATTTGATTGTTCTGCTAAAACTAATTCACTAACTAATATTTGTTTTGCATTAGTTAACATTTTGTTTTCGCCTGTTGATAAACCTTTTTCTTTTTTCTTAAAACTTAAGTTTCTAACAACATCTGCAATTTCGTATATGTCTCCACTTTTTAGTTTATCCATATTGTCTCTATATCTTTTGTTCCAATTTTTGTTCATTTCTGTTTCATCTTGTTCTAGTACTTTAAATACTTTATCTGCTGAACTTTTATCTATTATTGATCTTACTCCTACTTCTTCTGCTTTTTTGATAGGTACCATTACTTTAACTTCGCCTGGCATTCTAAGTATATAGTAAGATTGTTTTTCTCCTAAGATATCTTTTTCTTCTATTGAATCAATTGTTCCAGCTCCGTGCATTGGATATACAATTTTGTCTCCTATGTTAAACATTCCGCATTCTCCTTCCTAAATTTTATGTTAATAAACAATTTCTTCACTCAATGTCATCAACAACTATATTATACTACAAATTTCCAAAAAAGTCAAAATTTTCTAAAAGTAGTTTTTTTCGCAATATTATGTGAATTATAGGACTTTTTGCCTTTTATTTCCAGAAAAATAATTAAATAATTTTAACCTTATAAATATATAGTTTTCTAATTTTATAAACCTGAATTATAAGAAATAAAGTATGGGGTAGGAAGTTGGAGGTCGGCGACCGGAACTCTTACATCTTATATCCTACATCCTACCTCTGACATCTTACTTTCAACATTAAAAAAATCAATCCTTTTTTGCAGAATTAATTATATTATCAATTAAAAGAGCATTTGTGACTATACCTATTCCCCCTGGAACAGGTGTAATAGCATAAGCTTTATCTTTTACATCCTCAAAATCAACATCTCCACACATTTTGCCATTTTCAAAATTTATTCCAACATCAACAATAATAGCTCCATCTTTTATCATTTCTTTTTTTAAGAATTTTGCTTTACCTATAGCCATAACAATTATATCTGCCATTTTTAAGATGTTTTCTATATTTTTAGTTTTTGAATGACAAACTGTCACTGTAGCATTTTTTTCTAATAATTGTGGGATTAGTGGCTTTCCAACTATATTACTTCTTCCAACTACAACCACATTTTTCCCTGTTAAATCTATGTTGTAATATTCTAGTGTTTCAATCACAGCTTTACTTGTACATGGAATATTTATGTTTTTTTCACCTACAAAAACTTTACCTAAACTTTCATGTGTAATTCCTTCTATGTCTTTTTCAAGTGGTATTGTATTTATCTCATTAAATAAGCTTCTTGTAAGTGGCTGTTGGCACATAATTCCTGTAATTTCTTTACTCTCTTTTGCTTTATTTAATTCTGCTATAAATTCTTGTTCTGTTTTGGTTATTTTTAATTCAAAGCCAATTCCATATCTGTTGCAGTTTTTTTCTATCTTCCTTATATACGCTATATTTGAGTCATTTGGATTTAGTGTTAGTACTGCAATTTTAGGCTTTTTACATAGTTTATTAAGTTTATCTTCAAATTTGCTTTTTATATTTTCACTTACAGCCTTACCTTCTAATAATAGTTTCATTTTTTCTTTACCTTTCATTACCACTATTTCTTTGACCGAATAGCACTCTCCGGATTTTCCATTTCTTTTATTAATTTTATTATATCATACTCATCAAAACATGGTACACAATAAACTGGAATTCCATCTAAGTCTTTGGATTCTGCGCAAAAATTTGCAAAGATTGAACGTGTAGGAAAATAGTTTTCACTTGACCAAAAATCTCTAGGATAATATAAGCTTTTTCTTGGTTCACCTGCTTCTCGTGTAATATCACCTCTATTTTTTTTTTCTTCTATTATTTCTTCTTCTTTCATTGATACCAAAGCATCAAAATCATATTTAAAATCTTCACTTTTAGGTGCTGCTCCTATTCCAAAGCATATATTTCTCTGTTTTACATCAGCTATTTTTACCAATGCAAAACCTGGCAAACCAGTACAATAAAAATTCACAATTGTTTCTATATGATGTTTAATAAATTCAGTATCTTCTTTTTCTGGATATAAGTCTGATTCAAAGTATGCATTTTCAACTCTTTCCTGCAAAATATGTTTTATTGCAGATTTTTTAGAATTGGTACTACTAATATCTAATTGATCACTATAGTGATTTAAAGGTCCCTCATATAGAGAAGCTGGACTATGTCCAATTGTATATAAAAAGGTAGTATCTCCAGGTGTTGTAAAATACACTCTTTCATTTCTGTCAATAGGTATTACTTCACAATCATTAAATAAAGAAATTAGTGATTCTATTCCATCTTTACTATACTTAGCTTCACGAAAATAATCTATTAGTCCATATAATGCATATTTTGCATTAATATATTCTTCATACTCTTCTTGAGATAAATGAGCAATATAGTTTAATCCGTATTTTCTAAGATACTCTCCCTCTTTTCCATAAAAGGAATGTGTTATATATCCATAATTTTCTATATTGTCACATAACTCATCATATTTTCTTCGATATTCTTTAAATCCTTCACCCCCTCTTGTTATGTCAAAATGGTGGATGTTATCATATTTATTGAAAATATCTTGATAACTATCATATGCTTTAGTATCTCTACTCATAATATAATATTTTAATATAATTGCTAAATCATTCTTTGTTTCTCTCATTTTATGTTTGCTCGACATGTCACTAAATATGTTAATTATAGATTTCAAAAATTCTTTGTTTGTATAATAATTTTTTAGTATTTGTACCAATCTTTCAGAATATTCGTCCTTGTTTAATTCCATTTCAATCCCTCATATATCTTTATAAATTTTTCGTTTCTCTTAATATTTGTTCATATTTTTCTGTCATTTCTTTTCTGTATACTTCATCCGTTACAGAGTTTAAGTTTATTCTCACATTTTCTATGCTTGCTTGTATTGATGTATATGCATACATTATGCATATTTTGAAATCACTTGAAAGCATTTTATTTCCAATTCGACTTATTCTTTTTGCAAGTTTTAAGGTGTCTAATGCGTTTTCTGTAACACTCATACAAAACTCTGCTGATTTTTTACAAGCTTCTTCTAGTTTTTCTGGTTCTTGTTTTCTCTTTTTATATGCTTCTAAAATTTCATTAAGTATTATTTCATCTTGGTCAATCGCTTCTAATGATTTTTTTCTTAACTCTTCACTCTCTTTTTTGATTTTTATAACTTCTTCTCTTACATTTTCGTAGTTTTTCTTATCTTTTGTTAAATTACATATATAATCAATTAAAGCATTTGTAATTGAGAGAATCATATTAACAACACTTCCACCAGCAATTTCAACATCTTTGTTTTCTAAATCTGATAAAATTGGCAATAATTTTTCATAGTACATAGCAATCTCCTCTTTCTTTTTTCATTGGATACAGTCCAATTCGGCAAATACTTTTTTCCATCGGGGCCTGTCCCAGTTGTTTTTCAAATGGAAATGTACCCAATGGAAAAAACTTCTCATTTCTTTCTCCTAATAATCCAATTCTCCTCACACTGCATTGGTAATTTCATTTTTACCTGTTGGCCTTGTTTCCCTGGATTTACTGTTTCAATTACTTCATCAGTTTCAACATCCCACAATTGGTCGATTGTAAATTGTAGTGGCTCTAATCTTCCTGGAATTAGAAGCTCTAATTCATCTCCTAAAGACAGTTTATTTCTTATTTCTATTATTGATTTTTCTTCATTATATTCTACAACTTTTCCACCAAATTCATAATCTGTATTATATTGTTTACCTTCATATTCTTGAATATCTTTGTTATTTCTGTCATTAAAATAAAATGTTGTTAATCCTCTTGTTTTTATTTTTT
>Ga0310691_10005370_pt1 | contig 14069 bp, 9 predicted proteins | sample 176DNAGHGlowgp2_FD_203887 | JGI IMG/M metagenome (GOLD analysis project Ga0310691, IMG submission 203887) | Sheep rumen microbial communities from Palmerston North, Manawatu-Wanganui, New Zealand - 1766 DNA GHGlow gp2 (v2) (version 2) | ecosystem: Host-associated > Mammals > Digestive system >... | reverse complement strand
CGCTGGCGTCGAGTTTCACGAAACGCGCACCGGCGTTGTATTTGCGCAACACGGCTTCTTGCTTCGCCTTGAACTGGCTGAAGGCGGCACGCAATTGGTCTTGCACCTCGTCCCAGTCCTTCCTCGTGTAGAGCTCGAGGCAGGTGCTGTGCAGGCCAGGACGAAGCACAAAGCCTTCGTCGACCTGCTCGCCCAATTGCTCCTTGAACTCGCTGGGCACCAAAACGCGCCCTTTCGCGTCCATCTTGCAGTTGTAATGTCCTACCAAGTAACTCATATCGGTCTTTTATCCGTTTTTCAGCTGCAAAGATATACACTTTCTCCCATTTCTTGACACTTTCTCCCACTTTTCCATTAAAATAGTTTTCAACACGAATTGTTGATATCTTTGTTGACACCGTGTTAATTGTTTATTTCACAAAAAGTTGTCGCTGTTCACAACCACCCGAGACAAAGCATTTTACAAGTGAATTGACACGAAAATCGACTAAAATTTGCGTTATCACTTTACTTTTTACTAATTTTGCCTCTTGATTGGAGAATTAGCATTATGGAAACGGATAGTAACCTTATCGATCTCCGGAAGATCTTCACGGCCAAGGTGCCGAAGCTAATGAAGCACATGCCTGAGTGGCTGTTTCGCAAGATCCAGCGGCTGTTGCACGAGGCTGACATCAACGAGATCCTGACCAAATATGCCGACAAGGAGGGGCTCGACTTCATCAATGCGGTGGTGGCCGACTTCAACCTCACGGTGGTCTTGAAGGGTGTCGACAACCTGATGGCGAGTCCACGCATCCTGGTGGCCTCCAACCACCCTTTGGGCGGTCTCGACGGCATCGCGCTCATCGGCGCGGTGGGCAACCATCGTGGCGAGACGCTGACGCCCGTCAACGACTTCCTCATGTTCGTCAAGAACCTGCGCCCCATCTTCATCCCCGTCAGCAAGGTGGGCAGCGCCACCGCCAACCGCGAGGAGAGCCTGCAGCTCTTCAACGAGACCTTCGCCGGCGACGCCACCATCTGCTATTTCCCCTTCGGCCTTTGCTCACGCAAGACCAAAGACGGCAAGATCATGGACCTCGACTGGAAGAAGACCTTCGTCACCAAGTCGCGGGCCTACCAGCGCGACATCGTGCCCGTCCACATCGAAGGACGCAACTCCAATTTCTTCTACAACCTAGCGCGCCTTCGCAAACGACTCGGCATCAAGGTCAACATCGAGATGGCCTTCCTTGTCGACGAGTTCTTCAAGCAACGCAACAAGACCCTGACCATCAGTTTTGGCAAACCCATCCCCTACTCAACGTTCGACCGACGTTTCAGCGACGCCCAATGGGCAGAGAAGCTCCGCACGTTCTCTTACCAATTGGGGAAGGATGTTGACCTGGTGTTTGACCCTCAAAAAGAATACACGATATGATGAAAGATATTATTGCACCCGTGCCCGTTGAAGCCATCATGGATGAGCTGACCCGCGACAAGTTCTTCCGCAAGACGAACAATGCCGGCAACGAGATCTATATCCTCTCGGCCCACAACGCGCCCAACATCATGCGCGAAATCGGACGCCTGCGCGAAATCAGCTTCCGCGACTCGGGCGGCGGCACCGGCCTCGACTGCGACATCGACGTGTTCGACACCCGCGACGAGAACTATTTCCAACAACTCATCGTTTGGAACCCCGTCGACAGAGCCATCGTGGGCGGCTACCGCTTCCTCCTGTGCGACGGCTTGCCCGTCGACGCCGAAGGCCAAGTCGACACGCCCACCAGCGAGCTGTTCCTCTATTCCGAGCACTTCGTGAAGGATTACCTCCCCTTCACCCTCGAGCTGGGACGCTCGTTTGTGCAGCCCCAATACCAGCCCTCCAAGAACCTGTCGAAAGGACTCTATTCGCTCGACAACCTGTGGGACGGCTTGGGCTCGCTCGTCGACATCTATCCCAAAGCCCAGTATTACTTCGGCAAGGTGACCATGTATCCCCAGCTGGAACGCACCTCGCGCGACATGATCCTCTACTTCATCCAGAAGCACTTCCCCGACAACGAACACCTGGTGACGGTGCGTCCCGAACTCGACCTGCCCATCCTCACCGACTTTGAATGGCTAGCCTCGGTGTTCAACGCCGACAACTACCGCGACGACTACAAGAACCTCGTTCGCCAAGTGCGCGAACGCGGCGCCGCCGTGCCTCCGCTGGTGAACGCCTACATGAACCTCTCGCCCACCCTGCGGTCGTTTGGCACCGCCCTCAACCCGGGCTTCGGCAACGTCGAGGAGACTGGCCTGCTAGTGACCATCAGCGACATGTTTGAAGAGAAGGTGAAACGTCACCTGGTCTACGACAAGAATGAAGTCCCCGAACACCTTAAACTGCCCATCTATGCAAATTAACAAAGCCGAATTCCTGATGAGCAACACCCGTTTCGAGTTCTTGCCCAACGACAACATCCCCGAGTATGCCTTCATCGGCCGCTCCAATGTGGGCAAGTCGTCGCTCATCAATATGCTGGTGCAACGCCGCGGCCTGGCCAAGACCTCGTCGATGCCCGGCAAGACCGTGGCCATCAACCACTTCATCGTCAACGACGCGTGGTATCTCGTCGACCTTCCTGGCTATGGCTACGCCCAACACTCGAAGAAGACGCGCGAGCAGTGGCGCGTGATGATCAACAACTACATCACCCGCCGCCGCAACTTGGTGTGCACCTTCGTCCTCGTCGACGCCCGCCTCGAGCCACAGAACAACGACCTGGGCTTCATCGAATGGCTGGGCGAGAACCAGATGCCTTTCTGCATCGTCTTCACCAAGGCCGACAAGGTCTCGAACGCCGAACTCGAAAGGAACGTGTCCGCCTTCAAGGCGAAACTGCTGGAAGAATGGGAGGAGCTGCCGCCCATCTTCATCACCTCGTCAGAGAAGAAGACCGGCCGCGACGAAGTGTTGGACTACATCGAGGCGCAAAACGCCGAGATGGCCAACCTGATGAACAAGAAATGAACCTATTCACTTAATACTAACTTTAAAAACTTATCATTATGGGAATGCTAGTTTCAATCCTGATCGGTGCCTTGGCAGGCATCATCGCTGGTAAAATCATGAACTACGGCCTCGGTTTGATCTGGGCCATCATCGTCGGCGTGGTCGGCGGCTTCTTGGGCAGCTGGCTCTTCAGCATCATCAATCTTCCTGTCAGCGGTTCTTTCTGGGGCCAGCTCCTGGTGGGTACCGTCGGTGCCGTGGTGCTGCTCTGGCTTGTCTCGCTCATCAAGAAGAAATAAGCGCAAGCATCTCGGTAAAACACACAAAGCGGGGCGGCCGGATGGCCGCCCCGCTTTTTTCATACAAATGATTCAAATGTATCCGTCAGCGACGGTATGATGTAGGTTTTCAGTTTTCTTTCTTGCGCTTGCCAAGCAGGTAGGCACCAGCCAGACCTGCCAGCACCACGATGCCTTCGCCCACAGGGCTGTACCAGTCCTCGCCCGAGTTGTACCATCCCGGCAGGTCGACGTCCATCGTGGTCTTGCCCGTACGATTGTTGTTATACTCGTCCTCGTCCATGATGAACACCTGGGCCATCGCCGGCGCCGTGGCCAGCATCAAGGCGGCTATGATTGCTATTAGTTTCTTCATCGTTGTTTGGGTTTTATTGTTTGTTCTTGTTTTGTGTTTTCTTGTTCGGGTCTTCGAATCCCCCTGCCGTCGCTTCGCGTCATTGCGAGGAACGAAGCAATCCAGAAATCTATCTGGTTTTTCTGGATTGCTTCACTGCGTTCGCAATGACGCAAAGCGCGTCGAAGGTTATCTCACCACAATCTTCTGCACTTTGACTTCGTTGCCGTTGGTCACGCGCATCAGGTAGACGCCCTGGGCGATGCCCTCGAGGCTCACGCGGTTTTGGTCGCTGGTGAGGCGCTCGCTCAGCATCGTGCGGCCCAGCATGTCGACCACGTCGAGTTGGCCTTGGCCGTTGACGACCCACTCGCTTCCGTCGAAGAAGGCGAAGTTGCTCTCGATGGCGGGCTCTTCGTTCTCCTCCACATCGGTGAACTCGCCGATGACCACCTTGAAGCGCGACTTGTAGTTGTCGGTGTTGCCTTCGAAGGTGTAGCTGTCGTGGGCAAGCATGTCGTACTTCACGCCGGCGATGTTATCCACCAGGGTGAGGCTACACCTGGTTTGGCTATGCCGGCGCACAGCGCACCGACATCGCCACCGCCCTCGGCAGCTTCGAGCCCGCCGACGGCGACGAGATCATCTCACTCCTTGGCGTTGCCACTTATAGCAGCGACAGCGGCTGGCACGGTGCTTTCAGCCAACTCAGCCCCGGACAGGGTTACATCTACCATACGGCAACCACAGGCACACAGACCATACAGTTTTAGAAAAAAAGGGATGACCCTGTCATCCCGACAGGGTCATCCCAAAATAATACAAATGAATCAAATGATCCGCCCCGAGAGGGGCGGTTTTATGTTGACTTGGTTTAGTCCTTTTTCTTGCGCTTGCCAAGCAGGTAGGCACCAGCCAGACCTGCCAGCACCACGATGCCTTCGCCCACGGGGGTATACCAGTCCTCGCCCGAGTTGTACCATCCCGGCAGGTCGACGTCCATCGTGGTCTTGCCCGTACGATTGTTGTTATACTCGTCCTCGTCCATGATGAACACCTGGGCCATCGCCGGCGCCGTGGCCAGCATCAAGGCGGCTATGATTGCTATTAGTTTCTTCATCGTTGTTTGGGTTTTATTGTTTGTTCTTGTTTTGTGTTTTCTTGTTCGGGTCTTCAAATCCCCCTGCCCCCTTAGAAGGGGGAAGCCTACCGGACGCAAGTCTTGCGCCGCTTTGCGCCTCCCCCTTTTAAGGGGGGCAGGGGGGATTAATCCTCCTCGCCCCCCTAGGGGGATCTCTTATCTCACCACAATCTTCTGCACCTTGACTTCGTTGCCGTTGGTCACGCGCATCAGATACACGCCTTGCGCCATGCCGTCGAGGCTCACGCGGTTTTGGTCGCTGGTGAGGCGCTCGCTCAGCATCGTGCGGCCCAGCATGTCGACCACGTCGAGCTGGCCTTGGCCGTTGACGACCCACTCGCTTCCGTCGAAGAAGGCGAAGTTGCTCTCGATGGCAGGCTCTTCATTTTCCTCCACATCGGTGAACTCGCCGATGACCACCTTGAAGCGCGACTTGTAGTTGTCGGTGTTGCCTTCGAAGGTGTAGCTGTCGTGGGTGAGCATGTCATACTTCACGCCGGCGATGTTATCCACCAGGGTAAGGCTTTGGAAGTTGGCGTTGGCCGTGTTCCAGCTCAGCGTGAAGGTGCCGTTCTCCTTGGCGTCGAAGTACAGCGGCTGGCTGCCTTTCGTCATGTCGCGGAAGAGGATGGCGAAGTCCTCGCTGTCGTGGCGCAGGTAGAGGCGGCCCGTCGACGAGCTGACGAAGATCTTCTTGGCGCCGTCGTTCTCCGGGCGGCCCACCTCGAGCACGGCGATGTCCTTGCCGCCTTCGCTGTCAGTCAGCGTGAAGTTGATCAACGGGTAGTGGTTCTCAGCGGCGCGGAAGCCGTTGTCGCCTGCGGTGTTCGTACGCATGTCATTGTTGAAGGTGATGTTGTCACTGGTATTCACTTGGATGAAGAATCCTTGGTGCATGTTGATGTAGCGGTCGGCAGTGGTGGCTTCCTTAGAGGTCGTGGCCTTATATTGCAGCCAGTTGCCAGTTTCAGGGTCATACACAGCATAGGTATTGGCAAAGTTACTGTTGCCCATGAGTGCAGCATTCGTTCTCACGAAAGCATCAAAATCCAGATAGCTCTGATAGGGGTTGCCTAAGAGGTTGTAGCCTGTGCGACCGGTATTATAGCCATTATAGTCATTGCCGTTATTGCCAGGCGTATTGGTGACGGGGATGGTAATTTCTCCATTGTTCAGCGTACCACGGTTCTGGTGGAATTGCGCATTTTTTGTATCAGATAGATTGCCATCCATATCAGTTGAAACGAGATATCCCTTTCCTTTAATAAAACTGTCTTCATTGTCATATTCTATATTCTCTGAGTGATTGTCTCTATGCCAGTGACTCTTACTGTTGCGTCTGAAGTTAATCCAGTGATATTTCTTTTCAAAGAAAGAGAAGAATTCTATTCTCCTATAAGAAACAAGGTCAACAGGGAAGAAAGCATTTCCATCGTCAATCGATTCGAGCGTAAGCTTACAAGGATTGGCATACGTAGCTTCAACACCGTTGATAATAGTTGACTCTCCAGGAGCAAGATACGGCACTATATCCTTGATACCATATGTCATGCCCAGCTTACTTTCTTTTAATGAGGAACTAGCAAGATGCCAACGTTGTTTACCATTTGGAGTAAAACTCTTTAAAGTTTGTCCAGTATATGCCTCAATAGAAGAGTTTGGCCCTTGCAAAAGACTAATGTCCTCGTCAATATAGACCACCACGCCATCGGCAGTGCAATCGTCAGCAATTACGGCTTTTCCTTGAGGTTCAGGCTGGCTAATGGTAACGTCGTCATTGGCGAAGAGGTTGATCGCACCTTTGTAGATGGCTTCATGCTCGGTTTTTTTATAATAATTGGAATTGCTTTGGGTAAACTCGTTATCGATTCGAGTACCCTCGTTTAGGTTGCCATTATTGTGTCGATGTAGCATCTCTTTCAACGAGGTTGCGTAATCGATACGGATACCGTCTGCAGAGGCAAGGCAAGTAACGTCCTTATTATCAAACTTGGCAAATTGAAGGACAGGATAGTCTCCATTGATATTGCCAGCATTGTCGAAATAACCACCAGCAGTTGTGCGTTTCCACAACGCCCAGCCTGCGCTCGCATTACTTGCGGCAACACTATTCAGTTTAGACAACATGGATTCACAATTGACTCTAACTTGATAACCATTAACAGTGCTCCAATCTCCTCCAACCATATTGTCGTTTTGGAAGAAATGATAGAAAGTAGGAGAAACAGTTGTGGTATACTCATTATCCTTTGCAATAGTATAATCAGGAAGAGATTCATTGATCTTTACGGATCCTTGCGTCCACACATAACCATCGTTGCTATTTTCCCAATGGGCAATATATGTTGTACTTCCTGGGGCATAACAATTAGACACGCCGCTACTACCGTTACCCACGAAGGGGCCAAAAGTGGAATTGCCAAGTCCCGAATTTTCCCTCTCAAAGCGCACATAACAATTGTTAATAGTGCTTCCGCTGATATTTTTACCTGCAATACCGCCAACGGGATCTTCCACACCGAGGTAGTTGTAAACTCCATTGGTAAAACCATTTGCGAATGAACCATAGGCAACATGGTCAGTATTGTCATCACCGTTTTGGCCAATCATGCCACCCATAGTGTAGCCCGTGAGTTCAACCATAGCCATTGAAGAATGTACAGTACCACAATTGAGTCCTACCAAACCTCCATATATTAGGTGAGCGTCATCGGTAGGATTGTCGTTGTTGCACGTGAGTCTACCTGCAGCTTCGCAGTTAAAGATCATGCCTCCTGCCTCAAGCGTATCGGCGATGATGCCGTGGTGCACGAAGTTGGAGTTGTGGTGTTTTCCACGAAAATCGGCATCGAGCACAAAGACATTCTTCACCGTTCCCTTCACGTCGGAGAACATGCCGGGGAACACAACGACACCAACTTGGTTTTCAGTGACCTGCTTGTAGTATTTCGAGGCGTTGTTCTTCAAGCCCGTGATGACATAGCCATTGCCATCGAAGGTGCCTTCGTAAGCCATGTGGACCTTTTGTCCGTTGTCTTCGATGTAGCGGGTCTTGGTCACGCCGTTCTCCACGTAGGTTTCCACCTGCCAGCCGCAGCCGATGGGCACCCAGTTGTGGCGGCTCATGTCGATGTCGGCGGTGAGTTTGCCGTTCAGTTTGGGGTGTGATGCCACGTTGTTGGTGTTGCCATTATAACCGATACGACCGTTCACCTCGCTAATGAACCAAGCCAAATCCTCGGGAGTGCTGATTTCAGCGGTTTGATTCGCACCGTCTCCGCTGATGGCAGATACTTCAGTGCCGCTTGCGTCTTTCACTTTAAAAGTAGGTGGCTTTGTCGTAATCACTTCCGTCCATACCGAGCCAAGAACGTTGGTGGTTGGAGAGTTGAATTGGAATCCGATTGTTTGACCATCGGGCAATACGAAGGACATAGGACCATTGGTTGAAATGCCATCACCCCATACACCGCCATCGACGACTACCGGTATTACCATCACCAACTTGCGACCAACGACATGAATGCCTGATCCAACACCAGCTTCACCGCAGAACATATTCATGAAATCGAAACCCGTAATTCGAATGTTTTTAGTTGGAGTAGCGCTATAAATAGGTTCTTGTGTGTTTTCATCCACAATAAGGTTACCGTTTTCATCATAGGAGACAAATTTGACTATACCAGCAGAATTCAAGCGATTCTCTTTTGTGTCATCATCTTGAACAATACCATCTTCTAAAGTCAAGTATTGAATTACCCCATTGATTTTCGTTGTGACAGTATCTGCAAAACTGCAGCTAATAACTTGGCCGGTTGAATGATTCACTTCCGCTTCCGTACATTTTGGAGCATAAAGCCTAATGCTTGATGCGCTAGCGCCTGCGGGAAGTGTGAAGTTTGCTGAAACCTGGTCTTGGACAATGGTGCCTGCTGAAAGTTCGTAAGGTTCAGATGAGGCATCATCACTGATTGATTTGAAAATCTCGTTAAGGTCGCTGGGGTTGCCTGCCGCAAAATACTTTCCTTTTTCCATGACCGGATTGCCTTGGTCATCAACCATTGGCTCGCCTGTTTCAGGATCTGTTTTTTGATAGACGAATCTGTTGGCCACATTAAGCTCTGATCCTGTGTTGTTTGTCCAATTAGTTGCAGTTTCAGGATAGTTGCTGGAAACCATGTGCATATAGCCATTTGCAGCAGCATCGCCTAAAACTTCATTATTTGGAGCATCGTATCTGACCCAATAATTATAGCCATCACCAGACCTTTGTACCGTCCGATAAGCCGCTTCTGGATTAGCACCACCAAACACGCCAATGCTATACACGGTAGCACCTAATCCCTTGATGTTGCTGGCTTGTTGTACGGCAGCGTCAGCAGTGGTTTGACAAATGTAATAACTGTTATTTTGAACAAATTGGTCAACTCCTGAAGGAAAACTTCTTCCTGGATAACCGTCAGTGAAGAAGATAACTATTTGGCCGCGATTTTGTTGGTTTCCATTGGAATCCGTAAAGGTTTTCACTTGACGCCTATACAAAACCTCATAGGCCATCTCTAATCCGAGGTTAGCTTGCGTACCTCCATTTGCAGCCATCTCTTCAATGGCCCATTCATGGATTCCGTCATAGTCATGAGAATTACCTTTTGCAATAGAGGCATCTGTCACTACTTCAAGTGCGTTCCTGTAAAACGTGTTGGCGTTGTTGCCAGAAAGACTGGAGTAGTTGACGGTTTGATACTTCCCATAATAATAAGAATAAGTTCTTGCTGTAAGCAGTTCAGTGTTTGTATAAGAACTATAGTTTCCACTAGCAAATCCAACGATTGCGATTCTGTGCTTGATAAAATCGGCTGGTTTATTAGCAAAAACACTTTGGTTCTGATTAACATTAGCCACAAATTGCCTGACTGCAGATTTCAAGGCTTCGAGACGAGTACCTTGTCCCAGAGGATCTGACATTGACCCGGATTGGTCAACGACGATAACGATGTCATTTGGAACGGCATCTACAGTGGTAATCTGAGAGCCTCGCACATAAGTTTCCAATACCACGATGCCTGTGCCACCCGTAGGGTCTTTTTGCAAATCGGGATAGTAGTTCTTTTCCATTACCACTCCATTGGGAATTGGATCAAACTGTTGTGCATACGCGCCCATGCTCACGAGCACCATCCCTATTAATAATAAGGTGTGCCGGAGGGCGCCTTTCAGTTTGCTGTGGCCGAGGAGGGCCAAGCTTCTTTTCATTTTGTCAAATTTTGTCATTTGCTTTGATTTATTTGTGTTACTTATTCTTGTTGTTATTCTCGTTAACAATGATATTCATTTGTATTTCAACACTTTGCATCTCCCATGGCATAATCCACGGTTTGCGTTGCAAAAATCGGCAAAATTATTAACATACACCTAACAAACGTGTACCGCCATACGATACACTACCGTAGCATACCACGCTACATTAATGGCCCACTACCCTACTCGGCATCAGCCTCGGCAAGATGCGCCGTGGCATCCTTGAAGAAATCGTGCCCCAGCACGCGCGAGATGCGGAACAGCAGGTCAGTGTCGATGTTGCTATTGTTAAAGATCTTGTAGGCATTGGTCCGGTCGCAATGGATGGCCTTGGCAAACCAAGTGACGGTACGCCCCTGGGCCTTCAGCTCGTCCCGAATCAAATTGCCAAAATGAATGCTTGTCATGACTGCTAACGATTGAATTTTCATTTGTATTACCGCGGCAAAATTACACATTTTATCCATACAAAATGGCGGTTGAAACAAAAATTCTTTTTCGCTTCCGTAGCCGACTCCGCTACAAGGTTTGGATTACAAGGACAAAGTGGACAGAACCGCCCCAAATCTTCGCCCTGTGGGAAAAAGCAGGCTAAAGCTTCAAGCAGCCGATGGGCACCACAAAGATGCCGTCGGGGCGGCGGTAGGCATACTGCCCTATGGCCGTGAGCACCATCCTGAAGCTGGGCTCGGGCATACGCGTGGTGTCGAGCTTTTCAGCCAAAGAGTTAAGCGTCTTCACGCCTTCATTAATAAGGCTCTCGCCTCCCAATTTCACCTCAACCAGGCCATAGTGCCCATTGCGCAGATGCACCACAGCATCGCATTCCAACTTGTTGCTGTCGCGGTAGTGATTTTATTCACCAAGTTGAGGGTTTTTTATTCACCAAGTTGAGGATTTTTTATTCACCAAGTTGAGGATTTTTCATTCACCAAGTTGAGGATTTTTCATTCACCAAGTTGAGGGTTTTTCATTCACCAAGTTGAAGTGGTTATCTGAAATAAACCCTGGTGATGCCCGTGCCGCCCGTTTCGAGCGAGGCGTCACAGAAGTGCTCCACCTCGCGCATGTGGCTGAGCTTCTCGCGGATGAGCTTGCGCAGGATGCCGTTGCCCTTGCCATGCAGGATACTCACCTCCTTGATGCTGAGCAGTTTGGCTTCGTCCAGATACTTGTCGACGATGTCCAAGGCTTCCTCGGCGCGGTGACCGCGCACGTCGAGGGTGAGGTCGAAGTGTTCGGCTTTCTCGCTGAGGTCGGCGGCGATGCCTTTTTGCCAGTTGCGTTGCGTCTTGCGGGCTTCGGCGCGACTCACCTTGCGGAGCTTGTCGGGACTGGTGCGCAGGCGGATGCTGTCGAAGAGGATGGTGGCGTCGGTGTCGCTGATGGCGAGGATTTCGCCCACCACCTGCATGTCGTCGATGCAGACGGTGTCGCCAACCTTCAAGACGGCCTCGGCTTCTTCTCTTTTCTTTTGCTCGGCCACTTCCTTAGCCTTCTGCGCAATCTCTTCTTTGGTCTTTTCGAGGTTCTGGCGTATCTCTTTGGTCTTGGTCTTCTCGGCTTGCGCCTCCTTGATCTCGCGGATGGTGCGCTCGATTTGGCTGTTGGCCTTCTGGATCAGCTCTTGCGCCTCGGCGGCCGCGTCGCGCATGAGTTGTTTCTTCTTGCCTTCCAGCTCGGCGAGCAGTTTTTTGTATTTCTCCACCACCTCGGTGAGCAGTTGGTCGGCAATGCGCAGGTCCTGTTCCTTCTTGCGGATGGCTTTCTTGTCGACTTCGAGCTGTTGCAGCTGCTTCTCGAACTTGAGGTGCTGGTCGCCGGTGATGTTGGCGGCATCGTCAAGGATCTGCCGCGGGAAGCCGATTTTCTTGGCGATCTCGAAGGCGAACGACGAGCCGGGCTTGCCGGTAATCATCATGTACATGGGCTGCATGAACTTGGTGTCGAACAGCATGGCGCCGTTGATGATGCCCTCGTGGTTGTCGGCCAGGAGCTTCAGGTTGGCATAGTGCGTGGTGACCATGCCGAAGGCTTGTTTCTTGTTGAGTTCCAAAAGGATGGCCTCGGCGATGGCACCGCCCAATTGGGGCTCGGTGCCCGTACCGAACTCGTCGATGAGGAACAAGGTGTTTCCGTCGGCCTGCTCCAGGAGGGCCTTCATATTAATAAGGTGTGAGCTGTAAGTCGAGAGGTCGTCCAAGATGGACTGTTCGTCGCCGATGTCGATGAAGAGGTTTTCGAACAGGCCGCACTGCGAGTCGACGCGCATAGGGACCATGAGGCCGCATTGCAGCATGTATTGCAGCAGGCCGGCGGTCTTCAGGCAGACCGACTTGCCGCCTGCGTTGGGGCCACTGATGACGAGGATGCGATCGTGTTCGTCCAGCTTGAGGTCGAGCGGAACGACTTGTTTGCCTTGGGCTTTCAGTTTTTGTTCGAGCAACGGGTGGCGTGCCTGCTGCCAATTAATATAAGGTGTGTCGTGGAGTTCGGGCTTCACGCCGCCGATTTCCTGGGCCAACAGTGCCTTGGCGCGGATGAAATCGAGTTCGCCGAGCAGGTTCCAAGCCTTGCGGAGCTCGCTGAGGTAAGGCCGCAGCAGTCGCGTGAAAGCCATGAGGATGCGGTGGATCTCGCGGCGTTCGGCGTATTCCAGCTCCTTGATCTCGTTGGAGGTGTCGAAGATCTCGGCGGGTTCGATGTAGACAGTCTGTCCCGTGGCCGACTCGTCGTGGATGAAGCCACGGATGGCGCGTTTGTCGCCCGCCTTCACGGGGATGACCAGACGACCGTCGCGGATGGTGATTTCCGATTTCTGGTCGACCCAGCCCGCGGTCTTGGCGTCGCCCATGATCTGGCGGATGCGCTTCTCGATGCCGCCTTGCTTGCGGCGGATGCTCTGCCGGATTTCGGCCAGCTCGGGCGAGGCGTTGTCGGGGATCTCGCCCTTGTCGTCGACGAGGCGGTTCACCTCGGTGAAGATGCTGCGTTCGATGAAGATGTTCTCGATCAGCGACTTGAGTTCCGGGTATTGCTCAGCACTTTCCGAGTGCCCGAAACGAAGGATGCCTTCGAGCGCGTTGAGCGAAGGCTTGAGGGCAAATAGATCCTCCACGTTGAGGCAGGTACCTTCGATTTGGATTTGGTGGAAGGCCTCGCGCAGGTCGTGGAAGTCACGCATGGGAAACGGCACGCCCGTTTGCAGCAGGCGGAGAAACTCGTCGGTCTGCTCCAGGCTCTTGACGATGAGGGTTTTGTCGGTCGAAAAAGCCATCTCGTCCGCTTTCTCCAGCCCCATCTGGCTGATGCAGTGGTCGGAGATCATCTGTCGGACGCTGTGGAAGCCGATTTTCTGTTCGAAGTTATTGGGATAGATCACTGATTGGAATTTTTGGGGCGCAAAGTTACACAAAAAAGCCCGAATGCACGCATTCGGGCTTGATTTATCAATGCATTACGATTACAGGTTAATCTCATACATATAGCCGGTGTATTGCAGCGAGCCGTCGAGGATGGGGAAGAAGAACTCGTTGTCGTGTTCCAAGTTCTTCAGCCTGAGGTTCTCCATGATGACCGTCTTGGTGCCGTCGGGGTTGTTCACCACGTGCATGGTGCCGCTCTTGGCTATATAGCCAGTTTGTGGCGTCATGGTCCAGAAGTCGGAGTCGAGAGCCACGTGCACGCAAGGGAATATGGGCAGGTAAGGTGTACCGAGGTAGCCAAGGTTATAGTCGCCGTCGACGAGTTGGCCGGTCAAGTAGCTGACGATGAAGGAGCGTTTGCGGTCGGCCGACATGAAAAGCATGGATTTCACACCGTCACCGAGGATGCCCATTCCGCTGATAGTGGTGATGCCTGCCAATCCGATGGAGCTTTCCCTGTTGCCGATGGTGAACTTGTTGTTGACATCGAAGGTGTAGGGCGGCAGCGTGCCGCTGAAGTTCAAGGCCAGCTGGACGGTTTGGCCGTTGGCGTTGGTGCCCATGCTTTGTGACAGGATGACAGTGT
>Ga0310691_10005368_pt1 | contig 14070 bp, 9 predicted proteins | sample 176DNAGHGlowgp2_FD_203887 | JGI IMG/M metagenome (GOLD analysis project Ga0310691, IMG submission 203887) | Sheep rumen microbial communities from Palmerston North, Manawatu-Wanganui, New Zealand - 1766 DNA GHGlow gp2 (v2) (version 2) | ecosystem: Host-associated > Mammals > Digestive system >... | reverse complement strand
CTCAGAAAACAGAAAGGGGAGAGCCACTTGAGCAAGAATGGTGAGTGTTCCCAGGGGCGGGTAGGCACGAAACAGGCCAATTTCAGATCCTACATGCGCCGCTATGGAACGTTGTACTTGCTGCTGATCCTGCCGGTCGTGTTTTTTCTCATATTCCGGTACGCGCCCATGGCCTATATCCTCAGCGCATTCAAGGAGAACAACATCTTCAAAGCGCCCTGGGAGCTGCCCTGGGCGAAGAACAACGGTTTTGAATTCTTCATCAAGGCCTTCAACGACCGCACGTTCATCAACGCCCTGCGCAACACGCTGACGCTGAACCTGCTGGATCTGGTGTGCGGCTTCCCGGCGCCGATCCTGCTGGCGCTGATGCTGAACGAGCTGACCTTCAAGCGGTTCAAGAAGGTCACCCAGACCGTGCTTTACATGCCCCACTTTTTGAGCTGGATCATCATATCCGGCCTGGCGCTGCGGCTGCTGGCCAGCAACGACGGCCTGATCAACATCCTGTACAAGCGCATCACGGGCAACCCGGACGCCTCCATTCCCTTTATGAGCAACAACAACTGGTGGGTCGGCACCTATGTGGTGCTGGGCATCTGGAAGGAGGCCGGCTGGGGCACGATCATCTACCTGGCCGCGCTGACGGGCATCAGCCCCGAGCTGTACGAGGCCGCCGCCGTGGACGGCGCCGGGCGCTTCAAGCGCATCTGGCACGTGACGCTGCCGGGCCTGCGCCCCACGATCATCACCCTGCTGATTATGAACCTGGGCCGTATCCTGGGTTCCGAATTCGACCGCCCGCTGGCTCTGAGCAACAAGCTGGTGACGGACGTGTCCCACGTCATTTCGATCTACGTCTACCAGCGCGGCCTGCAGAACAGCCAGTTCAGCCTGTCCACCGCCGTGGGCCTGTTCCAGAGCGTCGTGGGCGTCATCTTCCTGATCGCCGCCAACAGCCTGGCCAAGCGCATGGGCGAGCGCGGCATCATGTAAGGGAGGTGGCCGCAAGTGATTAAATCGAAATCCACCCGCATGGGCGATTGGGTCTTCGCCATCATCAGCTTCATCGTCATGTTCATCTGCCTGGTGCCGATGCTGAACGTGCTGGCCCGGTCGCTGTCCTCGGCGGAATACCTGATCCGCAACGAAGTGGTGCTCTGGCCCAAGGGCTGGAACGTGGACGCCTATACCACCGTGCTGAAGGACGCCAAGTACGTCCACTCCCTGTGGTATACCGGCGTGCTGACGCTGTGCTGCACGCTGCTCTCCCTGGCCATGACGGTGATGTGCGCCTATCCGCTGACCTATGACCAGTTGAAGGGCGGCAAGGTCATCAACGCGCTGATCCTGTTCACCATGTACTTCTCCGCCGGCATGATTCCCCACTACCTGCTTCTGAGGAACCTGGGCATGCTGGACACGGTGTGGGTGCTGGCGATTCCCGGCTGCCTGAGCGTCTACAACATGATCATCATGCGCTCGTTCTTCTACGGCGTGCCGGAGAGCCTGCGCGAGGCCGCGGAGATCGACGGCGCAGGCCCCATCCGCACATTGATTATGATTTACCTGCCCCTGTCGAAGGCGGTACTGGCCACGCTGGCGCTGTTCTACGCGGTGGGCCGCTGGAACGGCTTTTCCGACGCGCTGCTCTATCTGAAAAAGCGCGAGGACCTGTATCCCATCCAGCTGCTGCTGTACAACATCCTGCAGAACACCACCAACGTGGAGGTGGCCACGCAGGAGGGCTTCTCCACCCCCGGCCTGGGCGAGACGCTGAAGATGGCCACGGTCATGTTCGCCACGGTGCCGATTCTGCTGATCTATCCCTGGCTGCAGCGCTACTTCGTCACCGGCGTCACGCTGGGCGCGGTGAAGGGCTGATGCCCTTATGATTGGGGAATCCGTGGGGATTGCACCCGCCGTTCCTGATTCCCCATTGGCAATGTATCCTTGAGCCCGGGGGCTCACAATATAGAAGGAGGAAGACGACATGAAGAAACTGTTGACCCTCGTTTTGGCGCTGGCCATGCTGCTGTCCGTGTGCGCGTTCTCCGCGTCCGCGGAGGAGCTGGTGGATGGCAAGTTCGCCGAGACCAAGCACATCACCGTGGAGATCTACAACCGCAACAACGACGGCGGCACCGACCCCACCAACAATGTGTACACCGACTACATCAAGCAGGGCATGCTTGAGCAGCACAATGTGGAAGTGGAGTTCGTGTCCATCGGCCGCTGGACCGAGGTGGACGACATGAACACCGCGCTGGCCTCCAGCGACGCGCCCGACGTGTGCGTGACCTATTCCTATCCCACCATCGCCAAGTACGCTCAGATGGGCGGCATCGTCAACCTGAACGACATCGGCGGAAAGAAGCTGGAAGAGTACAAGGACATCCTGCCCAACCTGTGGAACCTGCTGGGCGACAACAACATCTACTACGACCAGGATCCCGCCACCGGCAACCTGTGGGCTGTCGAGGCCAGGCTGGCGGACAACGCCCGCATCAACACCTTCATCCGCAAGGATTGGCTGGACAAGCTGGAGCTGCCCCTGCCCACCACCGAAGAGGAGTTCCACAACTGCCTGGTCGCCTTCCGCGACAACGCCGAGACCCTGCTGGGCGCCGACGCTGAGAAGATGGTTCCCTACAGCACCAGCTATGACATCGGCTGGCGCAACGACCTGCTGTTCATGTCCTATGTGCCGGATGACGTGAAGGACGAGGAGCTGTTCATCCACAGCGCCGACGACCGTCACCTGCTCTATCCCAACTACAAGGAAGGCGTCCGCACGCTGAACGCCTGGTACAACGAAGGCCTGGTCTGGAAGGACTTTGCCGAGTACGCCTCCGATTCCTCCCATGAGGACGACATGATGAAGGCTGGCTTCGTCGGCGCGTTCCAGCACAACTGGGATTATCCCTATCGCGGCGGCGACGACTCCATCCAGGCCAACCTGCAGCGCAACGTCGGCGAGGACGCGGCCTACATCGCCGTGGATACCTTCGTGAACGACGCGGGCGTGCATCGCAAGTTCCTGGCCCAGCCCATCGACCGCAAGGTATTCTTCCCGGCCACCAACGACGAGCCCATCGCTTCCCTGCTGTACCTGGACTTCATCTCCGATCCGGAGACCATCGCGTTCCTGCAGCTGGGCAAAGAGGGCGAGTGCTTCAACGCCGTCGAGGGCGGCTATGAGAAGCTGGCCGTCACCGGCGACTGGGTCTTCAACAGCCTGAACAACATCGATTACACCATCACCGTGAACGGCCTGTACCTGGGCGACGCCACCGCCGTGACCACCGCTCTGGGCTACGCGCCCGTTGCCGGCGACCTGGTTTCCATCGCGAACGCCACCGCCAAGGCCGATGGCCGCGTGGCGGGCTACTTCAACGTGGGCGACATCGAGGCCGAGCAGGAGTACGGCACCCAGCTGCCCACCTTCCGCGACACCCTGCTGAACAAGGCCGTCACCGCCTCCGTGGAGGACTTCGACGCCGTGTACGATCAGGGCATGCAGGATTACCTGGACAATGGCGGCCAGGCCAGCATCGACGAGCGCACCCAGAAGATCGCCGACGTCTACGGCTACACCGCTGAATAAGCGCCGATCCGCTTGAATTGACGCGATTTCGCCGCCCCGGAGGCTCTGCCTCCGGGGCGGTTTTATGAGGCGCGGAGGCGTGATGAACCGAAAAACTTTCCGGTATCGCAGGAATTGGGCGACGCGCGGCGAAATCATCTATAAACACCCGTATGCAACAACACATTGAAGGGATGATCGATATGTCTAAGGTGCCCCGGAGAACCTGGCTGCCCTTCCTGGACGCGGACATACCCGCGAACTGCGACACCCCCGCGAAGGTCGCCGTTCACGAGCTCGCGCTGGGCTGCGCCGCGCTGGGCGTCAGCACGCCCCGGCTGGCGGTGGCCCCGGATCTGGGCGAGTACTATATGATCGACGGCGACACCATTGCCGGCGGCGAGCCGGGCGTGCTCTACGGCGCCTATGCCTATATGATGGCCAAGGCGGCGGGGGAACAGCCCCCGTCCAGCCTGCAAAAGCCCTTCTATCCGCTGCGGATGCTGGACAGCTGGGACAACGCGGACGGCTCCGTGGAGCGGGGCTATGCCGGACGGTCCCTCTGGTTCGAGGGCGGAAAACTCTGCTGGGACGGCCCGCGGATTCGTCAGCTGGGCCGGATGCTGGCATCGGTGGGCGTCAACGTGCTCTGCGTGAACAACGTGAACGTCCGCGAGGACGCGGCGCTGCTGATCGAGGACGAGGGCCTGCCGGAGCTCAGGAAGCTGGCGGCGGCGTTCCGCCCCTTCGGCGTGCGGCTGATGGTCTCCATCGAATTTTCCCGGCCCATCGCCCACGGCATGCCCACCGCGGACCCGCTGGATGAGGGCGTGCAGCGCTTCTGGCGCAAGCGGGCGGACGCCGTCTGGGCCGCCATTCCGGATTTCGCCGGTTTCCTGGTGAAGGCCGACAGCGAGCATCGCCCCGGCCCCTTCACCTATGGCCGCACCCACGCCGAAGGTGCGAACATGCTGGCCCGGGCCATCGCGCCCCATGGCGGCGTGCTGGTTTGGCGGGCCTTTGTCTACAACTGCATGCAGGACTGGCGCGACACTTCCACCGACCGACCCAAGGCCGCCTATGAGACCTACGCGCCGCTGGACGGCCAGTTTGACGACAACGTGCTGCTGCAGGTGAAGAACGGCCCCTTTGACTTCCAGGTGCGCGAGCCCGTGTCGCCCACGCTCTACGCCATGCCCCGCACGCGCCTGGCGCTGGAGGTGCAGCTGGCCCAGGAGTACACCGGCCAGCAGATCGACATCTACGCCATGCCGCCCATGTGGCGGGAGCTGGCGGAGGCCCTGCCGCCCAGGACCGTTTCGGCGGTGGCGGCGGTGTCCAACCTGGGCCGGGACGACAATTACACCGGGCATCCCTTTGCCGCGGTCAACCTGTTCGGCTACGGGCGCTTCGCCTGGGACCCCCATGCCGATCCGGAGGCGGTCGTCCGTCGCTGGGCGAGGCTGAGCTATCATCTGCCCAAGGACCGGGAGGACGCCCTGGTGGATCTGCTGATGCACAGCCGGGAGATTTACGAAAAGTACACCGCGCCCCTGGGCCTGGGCTGGATGGTGAACCCCCACAACCACTACGGCCCCAATCCCAGCGGCTACGAGTACGACCTGTGGGGCACCTATCACAAGGCCAACCGGGACGCCGTGGGCATCGACCGCACCGCCGCCGGCACGGGGTATCTGCTGCAATACCCGGAAAAGCTGCGGGCGCAGTACGCCACCCCCGAGGCCTGCCCGGACAATCTCAAGCTGTTCTTCCACCGGCTGCGCTACGATTACAGGATGGCCGACGGTCGCACGCTGATCCAGCGGATCTATGACGATCACTTCGAGGGCTGCGCCGGGGCGGAGCGGATGGGGGAGACCCTCGCCGCCCTGGATCTGCCCGAGCCGGACCGGACCGAGGCCCTGGAGCGCATGGAGCTGCAAATCAAAAACGCCCGCGAGTGGCGGGACGTGGTCAACACCTTCTTCCGCCGCCTCAGCGGGGCGGAGGACGAGAAGGGCAGGAAGATATACGATTAAGGACTGCTGAACGCGCGATAAGGGGCTGTCTCAAAACGAGGCAGCCCCATTGGACTATAACCTTGCCTCCAATTCCCCGATCCGCTCCGCGATATCCTCGCAGAAGGAATCGGCGGCCTCCATGCGGGCCTTGGCGTCCAGGGCGACGAACTCCTTGATGGGGCCGATCAGTGCCCGGGCGGCGTCCGCCACGTCCATGTCCCCCTGGGGCGAGCGCTGGGAGCGCAGGTACTGGGTCAGCACGTCGCAGGCCTTGGCCAGCTCCGCGTCGCCGGAGCGCCGGGCTTCCGCCATCAGCTGGCCTGAGGATTCCTGCAGGTCCGCCCGCGCTCGGTGGTTCACCTGGGGCGTTTCGCAGGCCACGCCCTGTTCGTTCAGCCGGTCCACCAGGCCCTTCACGTAATCCGGCCGGCTCTTGATCACGGCCCGATACTTGTTCTGATAGCGCAGCATCAGGCTGTGGTCTCCGCCGGAGAGCTTTTGCAGGCAGGAGCGCACCGACTGCCCCGCCGAGCGGGCGACGAGCACCTGCTCCATCAGCCAGTCCACCTCCTGCTGTGTAAAGGGCACGAACCGCGCCGGGCGGGCCTCTCCGTCGTGCTGGCGCACCTGGGCATAGTAGTAGTTGCGGATGCTGTTGGGGCGGCGGCCCGTCTGGCGGGCGATCTGCTCGAACACGGCCTTCAGCGGCAGCCCCTGCTGCTGGGCTTCGTCGGCGGTTTCCCACAGCAGCTTGTTTTCCGAATCGCTCCAGCCCGCGCGCCTGCCCGTGCGGGGAAACTCCATGCGACCGATGCCTTCGTGCGTCAATGCCTGATCCATCTTATCCCCTCCAAACCGTTGATGATACAGAGTATGCGCCTCGTGTGCGGAGAATATACTGAACCCCGCGATTGTCAAAACTTTTTAAATTTCCCGCCGCGCGCGTTTGTGACGCGCAATATATACCCTATATGCGCCTGCCCGCGAAAATATGCCCGTTCGGCTTGAACTTTTCCGGCTTTTCGCTTACAATAGAGGCAGAGCATAGAAAAGGAGCATACATATGAACACCAAACCCACCCTGGTCATCATGGCTGCCGGCATGGGCAGCCGTTTCGGCGGCAACAAGCAGATCGCGCCCGTGGACGACGCCGGCCACATCATCATCGACTTTTCCATCTATGACGCCGTGCGCGCGGGCTTCGGCAAGGTGGTGTGCGTCATCAAGCCGGAGATGGAGGCGGACTTCCGACGCGCCATCGGCGACAACATCGCCCGGCACGTGGAGATGAAATACGCCTGGCAGACGCTGGACAACATCCCGGCGGGCTTCGCCATTCCCGAGGGCCGCGCCAAGCCCTGGGGCACCGGCCACGCCACGCTTTGCGCCCTGAAGGAGGTGGACGGCCCCTTTGCCGTCATCAACGCCGACGACTTCTACGGCCGGGACGCCTTCCGCGCCGCAGCGGACTTCCTGCTGGCTGGGGGCGATGAAAACGAGCACGCCATGGTGGGCTACAATATCGAAAACACCCTCACCGAGAACGGCACCGTGTCCCGGGGCGTGTGCGCCGGGGACGCGGACGGCTTTCTCACCGACATCACCGAGCGCACCGTGATCGAGCCCCGGGAGGGCGGCGCGGCCTTCACCGAGGACGGCGGCGCCACCTGGACCTTCATCCCCGCCGGAACGCCCGTGTCCATGAACCTGTGGGCGTTCAGAAGCGGCGTGCTGGAGGCCTTTCCGAGGATGTTTGAGGCGTTCCTCAAGAACGACGTGCCGAAGAATCCAAAGAAGGCGGAGTTCTACCTGCCCAACGTGCCCAAGGGGCTGATCGCCGAGGGCAAGGGTCGGGTGCGACTGTTGAAGACCTCCGAGCGCTGGTACGGCATGACCTATCGCGAGGACGCGGAGAAGGTACAGAGCGCCATCCGGGGCATGAAGGAAGCGGGCGTCTATCCGGAAAAGCTGTGGGATTGATGCGGACGCGGGATATTCAGCCGAAGGGCGCCGGATTGGAACTTATTTCCCGGATGCGGCGTCCAAGGGTCATATAAAAGCAAACGAGGAGGGATTCCCATGAGGAAGGTTTTGTGCTGTGTGCTGGCGATGCTGCTGGCCCTGGCGGGCATGTCGGCGCTGGCGGTTGAAATCGGAACCACCATGATGGTTGTGAACTGCAACGAATACATCACCCTTCGCGAGGAGCCGGACACCTCCGCCACGGCGCTGGCCAGGATGCCGCTGGGCGAGAAGGGGATGGTTTTTCTGAGCGAGGCGGACAACGGCTTCTGGCAGGTGTCTTACAAGGGGCAGACGGGCTACGCGCTGGCGAAGTACCTGAAGCCCATGGGGACCTTCGAGGGAAGGCGCTACGATCCCAGCGCCAAGGAGCGCTACAATTTCAACCTGTTCCTGTCCAATTTCACCGAGACGGGTTTTCTGTGGCGCAGCGGCTGCTTTAGCAAAGCTTTCCCTATCGATACCGCGCTGCTGACGGAATTTGCCATCAATCACTGCTGGTTCAACCGCCAGAACCGGCTGGAATGGGCGGAGGACAGCTACTTCAACGGCAATAATGTGCGCCTGCCCGAAAATCAAATCGCGCCGATCGTGAAAAAGTATTTCGGCGAATCCATCAAGCCCAGCCATAACCTGGCCTATATCGACTATCGGAACGGCTATTACTACTGGGAGGAGACCGGCGGCCACACCAGCGACGGCTTCGCCTGCCTGACTGGCGTGGAGCGGTTGGACGACACCCGCTTCTGCGTGGCGTTCAACATTTACGGCGCGGGCGAGTCCTGGGACAACGATGTCTGCTATTATACCGCCCAACAGGCGGCGAAGGCCTATCCCCCCTACGGTAGCAGCACTTATTATGGCCGCGCGGTGATCGATACAGGCAGCAGCGGCACCGGCGACCGCAGCGGCTGGAGCCTGGAGTTTATCGCCATCAACCGCGAATTCGATTGATCGACCCTTCATCAGCCCTGGGATTTATTCCCGGGGCCTTTTTTGCGGCCGAACAAAGTGGACAAGCCCGCTTGTGGAGCGGCTGGACTTGTGCTATAATCAACATGGATTTTTGTATGCTTTGGAGGACGTTATGGAGAAGATCAGGACCACCGTGCGCATCGCCGGCAAGGACTATACCATCGCCAGCTATGACAGCGAGGAATATGTGAACCGGGTGGCGGCCTGGGTGAACCGCCGCATGGACGAGCTGAACGCGGCCACCCATCTTCCGGCGGCCCAGCTGGCCGTGCTGACGGCGGTGAACGCCGCCGACGACATGATGAAGAGCCGGGACGAGATTCGCCGCCTCCAGGCGGAGCTGGACGACCTGCGGGCGCAAATGGAGGCCGCTGGCAAGGATGAATAACCGGCCCATGGAGCTGCTGGCTCCGGCGGGGGACTTCGACGCGCTGCGCGCCGCGGTGCAAAGCGGCGCGGACGCGGTATACCTGGGCGCGGGCAGCTTCAACGCCCGCCGCAACGCCGGGAACTTCGACGGCGACGCCCTGAATGGGGCCGTCGCCTATTGCCATGCCCGGGGCGTCAAGGTGCACGTGACGCTGAACACCCTGGTGCGGGAGGACGAATTCAGCGCGCTGCTGGATGCCGCCCGGGACGTGTACCTGTCCGGAGCGGACGCCGTGATCGTGCAGGATGTGGGCGTGGCCCGGGCGCTGAAGCAAATCGCGCCGGAGATCCAGCTGCACGCCAGCACCCAGATGGCCGTCCACAATCGCCAGGGCGTGGCGTTCCTGCGGGAACAGGGCTTTCACCGCGCCGTGCTTGCCCGGGAATTGACCTTTGAGGAGATGGCCGAATGCGCCGGGGAGGGCATCGAGATCGAAGCCTTCGTCCACGGCGCGCTGTGCGTGGCCTGTTCCGGACAGTGCCTGATGTCCAGCTTCATCGGCGGGCGCAGCGGCAACCGGGGCCTGTGCGCCCAGCCCTGCCGCCTGCCCTGGAGGCTGGACGGCGCAAGCGGCTGCCTGCTGTCCACCAGGGACCTGTGCGGCATCGACGATCTGGCGCGGCTGCGGGACGCGGGCGTCGCCAGCCTCAAGATCGAAGGGCGGCTCAAGCGGGCGGAGTACGTGGCCGTCACCGTGGCGGCCTATCGGCGGGCGCTGGACGCCCTGTATGCGGGGCGGGAGATCGACCTGGACGCCGAGCGCGACGCCCTCAGACAGATGTTCAACCGCGGCGGATTCACCCGGGGCTATGGCCCGGGGGTGTCGGAGCGGGATTTGATGTACCCCGAGCGCCCGAACCACATCGGCGTGCGGGTGGGCGAGTGCCGCCGGGACGGGGAGATCGCGCTGACTGCCGACATACAGGCCGCCGACGCGCTGGCGCTGCGTCGCCGGGGCGAGGACATCCCGGTAAAGCTGAGCGGCGCGGCCGGGGAGAAGACCCGCTGCCCCCAGGCGAAGCGGGGCGACGGCCTCTGGCGGCTGGTGAGCGAAGCGCAGATGAAGGCCGCCCGGGACAGCGTAAGCGGCGAACACCGGCAGGTCGCGGTCACCGCCAGGGCCACTTTGCGCCTGGGCCAGCCCGCGCGGCTTTCCGTGTCCGACGGCGTCCGCGCGGCAGAGGCCGTGGGGGATGTGATCCAGGCGGCCACGGGTCGCCCGTTCGACGCCGATCGCGCCGCCGCGCAGCTGAAAAAGACCGGCGGCACGGCCTACAGGATCGATGCCATTGAATTTGACGCGGACGAAAACGCCTTCTGTCCGGCCTCGCTTTTGAACGCCCTGCGCCGGGAAGCCTTGGCGGCGCTGGAGGCGCTGCGAACGGAAGTCGGGCGGGAAGCCATGCCCTACGCGAAGGCCCGTGTAGCCGGTGTCACAGCGCCCGCCAGAGGTCTTTCCCCTTGGGAAGGCCAGACGGGTGAGACCGAAAATCGCGGAAAAAGCGCCGCCGCCGCCAAGCCCCTGCTGCTCGCCCAATCCGCCGACCTGTCCCAGCTCGTTGCGGCCCTCGAATGCGGCGCGGATGCGGCGGTGTTCGCCCCCGGGGATGTGCGACCCGAGGCGCTGGCCTCCGTGAGCCTGTCCGAGCTGGCGGGCAAGGGCCGGGTGGCGCTGGCCGTCCCGGCGGTGCTGGGGGCGGAGGCGCTGGACGCTTTGAACGCCTGGGCGCTGGAAAACAGGGATTGTATCGAAGCGACCTACCTTTCCAACGTGGGCCAGCTGGGCCTGCCATGGCCTGGGCGTTGTGTGGGGGATTACATGCTGAACATCGCAAGCAACGCCTCCGCCGCCCAGCTGGCGGACTGGGGGCTGGACGGCTTCACCCCCTCCGTGGAGCTGAACGCGGCGCAGATCAACTTGCTGGACGCGCCGGACAACCTGGTGGTATGGGGCCGAATCCCGCTGATGCACTTGCGGCACTGCCCGCTGCGCGCGGCGCGGAATATGCCGGGGAGGCACGCCGACTGCCGCAACTGCGACGGCTGCCTCCCTGCCGACCGGCTGGACGCCCGGACGCTGGTGGACCGCAAGGGCGTGGCCTTTCCGCTGCGGCGGCTGGCCGAACCCGGCTGCGGCTGTGTGATCCAGGTGTTGAACTCCGCGCCGCTGATGCCCCTGCGCAGGCTGGACAGGCTGCCCGGGATCAGCCGCTGGCGGCTGCTTTTGAACCCGGACGAGCCCACCGAGGCCATTGTGCGCGTCTATCGCGCCGCGCTGGACGGGGAGGACTTCAAGGCCCTGCCGGAGTGGGCGGCCATCGACGCCATGAACACCACCACCGGACACTTCTTCCGGGGCGTGGAGTGAGGATGTCGGCCTGTAGGCTGCGTACAGCGCCTATGGCGGACCTGGAGTCTGCCGCTACAGCCGTTTTTTCAACCACAGAGACTGGGACAGCCCATGAATGACCATCATAACGGAGCGATGAACATGAACGAACGCAATTTACGGGTCCTTGAATTTCCGAAGATCCTGGAGATGCTCTCGGCGCTGGCGGTGACGGAGCCGGGCCGAGAGGCCGCGCGACAGCTTACCCCCTCCGGAGACGCGGACACCGTGCGCCGCTGGCAGGCCGAGACCGAGGAGGCCGCCTCGATCTACGCCTACAACGGCTCCAACCCCATGGCATGGTTCACCGACGTGCGCCCGTTTTTGAAGCTGGCGAAGGCCGGCGGCACGCTGTCGCCCAAGGCGCTTTTGCAGGTGGCGGATGTGCTGCGGGCGTCCCGCACGGTGCGGGGCGCGCTGGTGACGGACCGGGAGGACACGCCGCTGCTCACGGAGCTGGGTTCCCGCCTGGCCACGAACCGGTCCCTGGAGGAGGAGATCTTTGACGCCATCATCTCCGAAGACGAGATCAGCGACCACGCCAGCCCGGATCTGTACGCCATCCGCCGCCAGATGCGGGTGCTGAACGAGCGGGTGCGGGACAAGCTGAACGGCATCATCCGCTCCGCCACCATGCAGAAATACCTGATGGACGCCATCATCACCATGCGCAACGGGCGCTATGTGGTGCCGGTGAAGGCGGAGTGCCGCGCGAACGTGCCCGGCATCGTCCACGACCAGTCCGGCACCGGCTCCACGCTGTTCATCGAGCCCATGGGCGTGGTGGAGGCCGGCAACGAGCTGAAGCAGTGGACCATCAAGGAGAAGAACGAGATCGAGCGCATCCTGGGCGAGTTTTCCGACCGCATCGCCCCGGACGCGGACCTGATCGCCAATAACCTGGACCTGATGGCACGGCTGGACGTGATCTTCGCCAAGGCGGCGCTTTCCCGGCAGATGCGGGCCGTGCCCCCGAAGCTGAACGAGGCGGGACACGTGCGGCTGATCCAGGCGCGCCACCCGCTGATCGACCCGCAGAAGGTGGTGCCCAGCACGCTGTGGCTGGGCGAGGAATTCACCACGCTGGTGATCACCGGCCCCAACACCGGCGGCAAGACGGTGACGCTCAAGACCGTGGGCCTGCTTTCGCTGATGGCCCAGGCGGGGCTTCAAATTCCCGCGGCCTACGGCTCGGAGCTTTCGATCTTCGACGAGGTGTTCGCCGATATCGGCGACGAGCAGTCCATCGAGCAGAGCCTGTCCACCTTCTCCAGCCACATGACCAACATCGTGGAGATATTGCAGAACGTGACGCCACGGTCGCTGGCGCTGTTTGACGAGCTGGGCGCGGGCACCGACCCCACCGAGGGCGCGGCGCTGGCCATGGCCATCCTGAACCACCTGCTTTCGATGAAGGTCACCACCATGGCCACCACCCACTACAGCGAACTCAAGGCCTTTGCCCTGGGCACGCCCGGGGTGGAGAACGCCTCCGTGGAGTTCAATGTGGAGACCCTGCGGCCCACCTATCGGCTGTCCATCGGCGTGCCCGGAAAGAGCAACGCCTTTGAGATTTCCCGGAAGCTGGGCCTGCCGGAATTCCTGATCGAAGACGCGAACAACCGCCTCAGCAAGGACGCCGTGCGCTTTGAGGACGTGATCGCCAACGCGGAGTATCACCGCCAGATCGCCGAGAAGGAGCGGGAGCTGGCCGAACAGGCCCACCGGGAGACCCAGAAGCTGCGGGACGAGGCAGAGCGCCTGCAAAGGGAGCTGGCGTCGAAGAGGGAAACCGAGCTGCGCAAGGCGCGTCAGGAGGCCCGGCAGCTGCTGCAAAAGGCCCAGCGGGAGAGCGAGCAGATCATTTCCGATCTGAAAAAACAGCGCCGGGAGGGCGTGAAGGAGCACGAGCTTCACGCTCTGCGTGCCCAGCTGCAGGGGGCCATCGACGACAATTCCGAGAAGATCGCCACTGCCGGGGGCGAGGGCGCCCCGGTGACGGAGGCCAAGGCCGGGGACACCGTGCTGCTGGTGAACCTGAACGCCAAGGCGGTGATCCTCACCCCGCCGGACGGCAAGGGGGAGTGCACCGTGCAGGCGGGAGCGCTGAAGCTGAAGGCGAACATCGCCGATATGCGCACCGCGAGGCCCGACAAGCCCGAGAAGCCCAAGGGCCGCCAGCCCGCCAAGGGCTCGGGCGGCGGCTCCGGCTATGTGGGCGTGTCGCCCCGGGCGGTGGAGACGGAGTGCGACGTGCGCGGCATGAGCCTGGACGAGGCGCTGCTGGCCGTGGACATGTTCCTGGACGGCGCGGTGCTGAACAAGCTGGGCCAGGTCTACATCATCCACGGCAAGGGCACGGGCACTCTGCGCAGCGGCATCCAGCAGCATTTGAAAAAGCACCCGGCCATCCGATCCTTCCGCCTGGGCAAATACGGCGAGGGCGAGGACGGCGTGACCGTGGCGGAGTTGAAGTAGGGAATAGGGATTAGGGAATAGGGATTAGGGAATAGGGAATAGGGATTAGGGAATAGGGATTAGGGATTAGGGAATAGGGGTTAGGGGGATGCGGTTCAGAACCCGGAGGTTTTATGCAGAATATCTACGACAATCCAGTCTTTTTTGAGGGCTACAGTCGAATCCGGG
>Ga0310691_10005367_pt1 | contig 14071 bp, 10 predicted proteins | sample 176DNAGHGlowgp2_FD_203887 | JGI IMG/M metagenome (GOLD analysis project Ga0310691, IMG submission 203887) | Sheep rumen microbial communities from Palmerston North, Manawatu-Wanganui, New Zealand - 1766 DNA GHGlow gp2 (v2) (version 2) | ecosystem: Host-associated > Mammals > Digestive system >... | reverse complement strand
TGCGCCAGCCTCTATCACCATGTTCGAGATACAGAGACGGTCCGCCATGCCGAGGGATGAAAGTCCCTCGCCGGAAAATTCCATAGAGCGGTAGAGTGCGCCGTCAACGCCGGTTTTTCCGATGATATGGAGGATAACGTCCTTGCCGGAGACGTATTTCCGGAGGCTTCCCGTGATATTGAGCTTCATCGCGGAGGGCACCTTGAACCATGCCTTGCCGGAAGCCATGCCGAAAGCCATATCGGTCGAGCCGACGCCTGTGGAGAAAGCTCCGAGAGCACCGTAGGTGCAGGTGTGGGAGTCGGCACCGATAACGAGATCGCCGGCTGTGACAAGACCCTTTTCGGGGAGGAGGGCGTGTTCTATGCCCATCTCACCGACGTCGTAGAAATGGGTAATGCCCATATCACCGCAGAAATCCCGGCACTGTCTGCACTGCTGTGCAGCCTTGATGTCCTTGTTCGGGGCGAAGTGGTCCATGACCATTGTGATCTTTTCTCTGTCGAACACGCTGTCCCTGCCGAGCTTTGCGAACTCGTTGATAGCGACCGGCGACGTGATATCGTTGCCGAGGACGAGGTCGAGGTCTGAGAGGACGAGCTGTCCCGTCCTGACCTCATCAAGTCCCGAATGAGCCGCAAGGATCTTCTGAGTCATTGTCATACCCATAATTAACGACCTCTTTCGTGTGCCAACACAATTCATAATGAGAAATTATAGTTGAGAGTTGTGGTGTCCGCCTGTCGGCGGACGGATTTGAAATCACTGCAGGGGCGGATATTATCTGCCCGCGTCATAACGATGCAGCAAACCCGAACCAAACTGTAGGGGCGCCATTTGGACGTCCACTGCCAAAGACAGCCCCTGCATGGTTTTATTGTTTCCGGATATATTATTTGTTGATTATCGCACCCTTGTCAGCGGAGGATACCTGCTGTGCGTAACGCTTCAGATAGCCGGTAATGCCTTCCTTGCGCTTTATCGGCATAGTCCTTCTGCGCTCCTCGAGCTCCTCGTCCGGGACCTCGAGATTTATGCTGTAATTCGGGATATCAATGGAGATGATATCGCCGTCCTTGACATAGGCGATAGTACCGCCGTTCACAGCCTCCGGGGAAACGTGTCCGATAGCCGCACCTCTTGTTGCGCCGGAGAAGCGTCCGTCCGTGATGAGGGCGACTGTTGAGCCGAGACCTGCGCCCTGTATTGCCGATGTGGGCGAGAGCATCTCTCTCATTCCGGGACCGCCTGCGGGTCCCTCATAGCGGATAACTACGACATCGCCGGGGTTGATGCCGCCTGCGTAGATGACCTTGATAGCCTCCTCCTCGCTGTCGAAAACACGGGCAGGTCCCTTGTGGACGAGCATTTCCGGAGCGACTGCGCTTCTCTTTACAACGCAGCGGTCGGGAGCGAGATTTCCCTTCAATACGGCAATTCCGCCTGTCTCGCTGTACGGATCGTCAATGGGACGGATAGTGTTGGTGTCCTTGTTGACGCAGCCCTTGATGTTCTCGCCGACCGTCTTGCCTGTGCAGGTGAGACAGTCCGTATTGATGAGGTTTTTCTTAGCGAGCTCGTTGAGAACGGCATAAACGCCGCCGGCTTCGTTGAGGTCCTCCATGTAGGTGTGACCGGCAGGTGCAAGGTGGCAGAGATTGGGCGTTCTTGCACTTATCTCGTTAGCCATGTCGAGGTCGATGCTGATTCCGCATTCGTTCGCGATAGCCGGGAGGTGGAGCATACTGTTCGTTGAGCAGCCGAGAGCCATATCTGCGGTGAGGGCGTTGTAGAAAGCCTCCTTCGTCATGATGTCGAGGGGACGGATATTCTTCCTGTAGAGCTCCATTACCTGCATACCCGCCTGCTTGGCGAGCTTCAGACGTTCGGAGTAAACAGCCGGGATAGTGCCGTTGCCCTTGAGACCCATGCCGAGGACTTCGGTGAGACAGTTCATGGAGTTTGCGGTGTACATACCCGAGCATGAGCCGCAGGTCGGACATACCTTGTTCTCGAATTCCTCGACGTCCTCAGCGGACATCTTTCCGGCAGTGTAAGCACCGACGGCCTCGAACATACTCGAAAGGCTCCTCTTGCTGCCCTTGACATGGCCTGCGAGCATAGGTCCGCCGCTCACGAACACGGTCGGAACGTTTATACGGGCGGCAGCCATGAGCAGTCCCGGAACGTTCTTGTCGCAGTTCGGCACCATTACGAGGGCATCGAAATGGTGGGCGAGAGCCATACATTCAGTGGAATCGGCAATGAGATCGCGTGTCACGAGGGAGTATTTCATGCCCTTGTGTCCCATTGCGATGCCGTCACAGACCGCGATAGCCGGGAACACTACGGGAGTTCCGCCGCCCATTGCAACGCCGATGCGTACAGCCTCGACAATCTTGTCGATGTTCATATGTCCGGGCACTATCTCGTTGTAGGAAGAAACGATGCCGACGAGAGGACGTTCCATTTCCTCTTTTGTAAAGCCGAGTGCGTTGAAAAGGGAGCGCTGTGAAGCCATTTCAACTCCCTCGCAGAAATAATTTCCGCTCATAGTTATCACCTCATATTATATCTTAGTTAGCTGAGAGTTCAGAGTTGAGAGCTGAGAGTTAATGCGTCTGCCTGACGGCGGACTTATCAAAAACACGCATGGCAGCGATCCAACTCTCTGCTCTGAGCTCTCAGTCTGACGCATTTACTAATATCCCCGCCCGGACTGGGCGGGGAATATCGGTATATCGTGGGATCATCAGTTGTTGATGAACTTGTCCTCTTCGTTGTTCCAGCTGTAGAGCTTTCTGATCTCCTCGCCGACCTTCTCGGAGGGGTGCTCGGAAGCGAGCTTTCTCATAGCCTTGAAGTGTACCTGTCCGCCTGCTGAGGACATATCGAGGAGGAATTCCTTGGCAAAGGAGCCGTCCTGAATGTTCTTGAGTATCTGCTTCATAGCCTTCTTGGTATCCTCTGTGATAACCTTAGGACCGGAGGTATAATCGCCGTATTCAGCAGTATTGGAAATGGAGTATCTCATACCTGCGAAGCCGCTCTGATAGATGAGGTCAACGATTAGCTTCACCTCATGGATACACTCGAAGTAAGCGTTTCTGGGATCATAGCCAGCCTCAACGAGTGTCTCGAAGCCAGCCTGCATGAGAGCACATAGACCGCCGCAGAGAACAGCCTGCTCACCGAAGAGGTCGGTCTCTGTCTCTGTTCTGAATGTTGTTTCGAGAACGCCTGCACGGGCGCCGCCGATAGCGAGACCGTAAGCGAGTGCGAGCTCCTTAGCCTTGCCTGTAGCGTCCTGATGAACGGCAACGAGACAGGGAACGCCCTTGCCTGCCTGATACTCACTTCTTACAGTGTGTCCGGGTCCCTTGGGAGCGATCATTGTAACGTCAACGTCAGCGGGAGGTACGATGCAGCCGAAGTGGATATTGAAGCCGTGAGCGAACATGAGCATATTGCCGGGCTTGAGGTTGGGCTCGATGTCCTGCTTGTAGAGGGCAGCCTGCTTCTCGTCGTTGATGAGGATCATGATGATGTCAGCCTGCTTTGCAGCCTCGGCAGCAGTGAATACCTCGAAGCCCTGCTTAACAGCCTTGTCCCATGACTTTGAGCCTTCGTAGAGACCGATGATTACTCTGCCCTTGTCGCCGAGGGACTCCTTAGCGTTGAGAGCGTGTGCGTGACCCTGGCTGCCGTAGCCGATAACGGCGATGGTCTTGCCGTAGAGGAGCGAAAGATCGCAGTCCTGTTCATAGAATACCTTTGCAGTATTTTCCATTGTGAATTACTCCTTTGAAATTATTATATTTAAGCTGTTAGCCATTAGCCTTTAGCCATTAGCTGTCAGTCCGTTCCGGGGCAAAAAGCTAATAGCTGCTAGCTCACGGCTAAGGGCTATTTAACGGTTTTGAGGCAGTTTTCGCCTCTTTCGATAGCTACGAGACCCGTTCTGCACATCTCCATGATGCCGCAGGGCTTCAGCAGCTCGATGAAAGCGTCTATCTTCGTGGATTCACCTGTCAGCTCGCAAACAAGAGCTGTCGGGGAATAGTCAACTATCTTTGAGCGGAATATCTCAACAGCGGTCATGATGTCCTGACGGGATTCCGATTTGTTCCTCACCTTTATGAGCAGCAGCTCGCGGATAACGGTCTCGTTCGCGTTGAGCACCTCGACCTCGCGGACGTCGTGGAGCTTCTGGAGCTGCTGGAGAATGCGCTCCTTGATGTCCCTGTCACCGTGGAAGGATATGGTTATGCGCGAAAAGCCGCTCGATTCGGTCTCGCCCACGGTAAGGCTGTCGATATTGAAGCCGCGGCGCGTGAACATTCCCGATACCCTCGAAAGAACGCCGGAGATGTTCGCAACGAGCACGGCGATGATGTATTTATTGTCTTCCATGCCCCTCACCTCACTTTACATCTGTGATGATATTGTCGATAGAGCCGCCGGGAGGCAGCATTGGCAGAACAAGCTCATTGCAGTCCACAGCGCAGTCGATGACGAAGGTACCGCTGCCCGAGAAAGCCTTTGCACAGGCAGCCTTGAGCTCCTCGGCGGTAGTGCAGCGTATGCCCTGTGCGCCGAAAGCCTCCGCGAGCTTGACGAAATCAGTCTTGCGGGAGAGCGTTGTGTTGGAATAGTGCTTGTCGAAGAAGAGCGACTGCCACTGGCGGACCATTCCGAGAACGCCGTTGTTCATGATGACAACTACGAGCGGGATATCGTTCGTTACCGCAGTTGCGAGCTCGTTGAGGTTCATGCCGAAGCTTCCGTCGCCGGTAAAGAGAACGGTCTGCTTTCCGCTTGCAACAGCCGCACCGATAGCCGCGCCCATGCCGAAGCCCATAGTTCCGAGTCCGCCGCTGGTCAGGAATGTCCGCGGCTTTTTCAGGGGATAGCGCTGGGCAGTCCACATCTGGTGCTGACCAACATCGGTCGCAACTACAGTATCCTCGGGTGCTCCTGCACTTACGATGTCGATGATATCATACGGGGTGAGCTTCTGCGAAGCCGGTACGCCGGGCTTTGCACAGGGAACAGAGCAGCTTTCGCAGGACTTGTCCGCAGTATGGCTGAGGGAAGCCTCGGTACGGCGCTTTTCCTCCTCGCGGAGCTCGGTGATACGCGCCTGCCATTCGGGATTGTTTCTCTGCTCGACCATTGCGGTCAGACGCTCGATGGCATCGAGGATATCGCCTTTTACCGCGAGGTCAGCCGGAATATTCTTGTGCAGCTCTGCACCGTCTATATCAATGTGGATTATCTTGAAATTCTGTGCGAAACGCTTCTTGTTGCCGGTCGCCCTGTCGGAGAACCTTGCACCGAGAGCGATAACGAGGTCAGCCTCGTCCTCAGCGATCGAGGAGGCATAGTGACCGTGCATACCCTGCATACCGAGGAATTTCGGGTGATCGGAGGGCACTGCGGAAAGTCCCATGAGGGAGCAGCCCATAGGCGCGTCGATCTTTTCAGCGAGGGCGATGAGTGCCTCGGAAGCCTTTCCTGTGATGATGCCGCCGCCGAAGTAGATGTAGGGACGCTCGCAGGAATCTATCATCTCCGCAGCCTTATTGAGCTTGTTCTCGGCAGCGTAAACGATAGGATAGGGGATAACAGGCTGAGTTTTCGGCTCAAATTCGCACTTTGCGGTCTGGACGTCCTTGGGGATATCCACAAGGACAGGACCGGGTCTGCCTGATTTTGCTATTTTGAAAGCCATGCGGAGGGTGTCCGCAAGCTCGTTAATGTCCTTGACGATGAAATTGTGCTTGGTTATCGGCATTGTAACGCCTACGATATCGACCTCCTGGAAGCTGTCGCGTCCGATGAGGTCGCAGGGGACATTTCCCGTGATAGCGACCATAGGCACTGAATCGAGGAAGGCTGTGGCGATACCTGTTACGAGGTTCGTGGCACCGGGACCCGAGGTCGCGAGGACAACGCCGACCTTTCCGGTGGTTCTTGCGTAGCCGTCGGCAGCATGAGCCGCGCCCTGTTCATGGGCGGTGAGTATATGGGTAAGACGGTCGCTTGCGAGGTAGAGCTCATCGAAGATATTGATGACCTGACCGCCGGGATAACCGAAGATAGTGTCGCAGCCCTGTTCGATAAGGGTCTCTACGACGATCCTTGCACCTGAGATCAACATGGAAGATCTATCCTTTCTGGAAGCCTGTAATAAACAAAAGACCCCCGGTCAAAAACTGCCGGAGGCTGCACTTACAGTGATATAGTAAAACATCAAGCAAGGGAGCAATTCTGGCAGAATGAAGCGAGACTGCGGACGGAGCTTCTCACGACCGCGCCTGTAATAATGACTGTACCGGAAGAAATAATGACCGATCTCATCATACACTGCTCCTTACTGATTTATATAATAACATTCTACCACTTTCCTGATACAAAATCAATAAGGTTCAGAGCTTTTTATAATAATTTGGGCGATATGCACGTTTTCAACAGCCTATATTGTGGAATATGACGGTCAGGCTGTGGCTTTCAGGAGGTTATTCACCGCGCTGACAAGTGCCTTTATCGAGGAGGTGATAATATCGTTGTCGATACCCGTTCCCCAGAAGCTCTTTCCGCCGCTGACTATCTCGACGTAGGAAACCGCCTGCGATGCCGAGCCGACCTCAAGGGCGTGTTCTGTATAGGTGTTGATGCTGTAATCAAGTCCCGTGTAGGAGCGTATCGCGTTGCTCACAGCGTCAAGACGTCCGTTTCCGGTATTGGTCGCGGAGGCTGACCTGCCGCTGCAAACAAGGTGAACAGTCGCCTCTATGCCGTTCTGCTGGACGTAGTGAACCTCCGTTATGCGGACAGGCTCCTCGATATCCACATAGCTCTCCTTGAATATCGCAAAGACCTCGTCCGGGAGAAGCTCTTTGTGCTGGCGGTCGGAAATGCTCTTGACGAGATAGCCGAAGCTCTCGCGCATTTTCTTGGGGAGGTCGTAGCCGAAGCGTGTCTCGAGGATATAGCCGATGCCGCCCTTTCCGGACTGGCTGTTGATACGGATAACGTCCGCTTCGTACTCTCTGCCGATGTCGGTCGGGTCGATAGGGAGGTACGGCACGTTCCAGAGCTTTCCGCCGTTCTCCTCGCGCCATTTCAGTCCCTTTGCGATAGCGTCCTGATGCGAGCCGCTGAATGCCGCAAAGACGAGCTTTCCGGAATAGGGCTGGCGTTCGTATATGTCCATCTGCGTCACCCTTGTGTAGAGCTCGGCTATCGACGGTATATCGCTGAGATCAAGCTCAGGCTCAACTCCCTGCGAGTACATATTCATCGCAAGGGTGATTATGTCAACATTGCCAGTGCGCTCACCGTTTCCGAAGAGCGTTCCCTCAACACGGTCGGCACCGGCAAGCAGTCCCATTTCGGTATCCGCGACCGCACAGCCGCGGTCGTTGTGGGGGTGGAGGGAGACTATCACGTTTTCGCGGTATTTCAGGTTCTCGCACATATACTCCACCTGATCGGCGTAGATATGCGGCATGGAGAGCTGGACCGTTACCGGCAGATTGATTATTACCTTGTCGTCAGGCGTGGGCTTCCATACATCGAGGACCGCGTTGCATATCTCCAGTGCGAATTCAGGCTCGGTACCCGTGAAGCTCTCGGGAGAATACTCGAACCGGAAGTTCCCCTCGTACCTCTCGCGGTACTCCTTGCAGAGCCTTGCACCCTCGACGGCAACAGCGATTATCTCATCTTTGCTCTTGCGGAATACCTGCTCTCTCTGTGCGAGGGAGGTCGAATTGTAGAGGTGGACGATAGCGTTCCTGCACCCTTTTATAGCCTCAAACGTCTTTTCGATGATGTGCTCGCGGGACTGCGTGAGTACCTGTATCGTGACGTCGTCCGGGATAAGTCCCTGCTCGATGAGCGTCCGGCAGAAAACGTACTCGGTCTCCGAGGCAGCCGGGAAGCCTATCTCTATCTCCTTGAAGCCGATGCGGACCAGTTCCGCGAAGAATTCGAGCTTTTCGCCGAGGGACATCGGGGTTATGAGCGCCTGATTGCCGTCTCTGAGGTCAACGCTGCACCATACCGGAGCTTTGTCAACATAGGTGCGCTCGGTCCATTTTCTCTTGTGGGGCGGGGCAGGGAAGAACTGCCTTGTGTACTTTTCAACATTTTTCATGGGATTACCTCCGTTCCGATCCGTTTTCAGCCTTATCGAGGGCAATAAAAAATCTCCTCCATACGTTTGTATGGAAGAGACGAAGCAGCTTATCAACTCCGTGGTACCACTCTTCTTGATGTGCTCTGCACACCCACTCGTCTGCGTCGGATCAACGCATATCTCTGTAACGGGAGAGCCCGGTGGAGCCTATTCTGCGGACAGGGATACCCGCAGGCGCCCTGTTGCGCGTTTTCAGCCGACTGCTCAGGGAGGAGCTATGACCTGTTTCCGGATGCTGCCTTTCACCCTCCGGCAGCTCTCTGTGAAGCATCTACAGGCTTTGTTTCCCTTCACCGCATTTACTATCTGTATTATACACGGTATTTCCGGTTTTGTCAAGGGCTTTCCGGAATTTATTTGTCAGAGAGCAGCGTAGGGGCGGCGCTCCGCTGCCCGCCAGATTACAGGCAAACCACCGGCAACGAAATAAAACGACAAGGAACGGCGAGGGCGCCGTTCCCTACATCATGTTCCCGGTAATTTATCCGTTGACCTGCGGGCGCACGGAATATATCCCTGGGTTTTTTAATCCGTCCGTGTCAGCGGACACCACAACTTTCAACTCTTCACTCTCCACTCTCAACTATAATTACGAATTAAAAAGGGCGGTTTCCCGCCCTTTTTTCACTGACCGTATTTTTCCTCGAAGAAAGCCGTGATGTACGGGTCTAACTTCATGAATTCTTCCTGCAAATACAACACAAGGTCGGTCTCTGCGCCGGAGAGGTCCTTCATGCGTCTGATGTTTCCGTCCTTATCCTTGAGATAGTATATTCCAAGAGTGCCGAACAGTTCGTATTCGCACGATTTGCCGTCATTATAGAGCACCTTCACGCAGAAGCCTCCGCCTTCAAAGCCAATGTCCTCGACAATTTCTGAAGGCTTTAAGAAATGCAGCATAGAAAGGATACGATCCGCCTGTTCGTATGAGCAGTTGACCCACACTCCGCGGTCACGCAGTACCGCCGTTCCGAACTGTACGTTTACGATGCCAGCCTCCCATTGGAAGTCCTTCATCGGTGCAAAGAACTCGTTGTTGCTGAATGTGAAAGGTCTGTCCTCCGTCCACGGAACATCTGTCGTTACCGTTGACACCGTGGTCTCAGGCATGGTTATCTTCTTCGTTGAGGTCATTACTGCGGTAACGGTCGCCGCGCCCTTTTTGGTGGTAGTCTCCGCAAGTGTAGCGTATTCATAGCCCGAACCGGCTCTTGCGGTCTCGGTAACGATTTCAGCGGCGGTACCCTCCTCCGGGGAAGGCTCTGTGCTCTCGGCAGCAATTTCGGTGTTAGCCTCGACCCTGCCGGAGTCCTCGGTGACTATCGCGGCAGCCTTGTCATCTGATTTGGGCGCTTTTCCGAGACTTGCCTTCAGCAGGAAGCCGGTCCCGACCATTGCGGCAACGGCAGCAGCTCCCGTCAGGAAGCGGAGAAGCCGCACCTTTGTCTTGTACTTCATTTTTGGCTCTCTGCCTGCGGCTTCGGCGATAAGCTCGTCGTCCACAGCGTCGATGCCCTTTATAAGATCGTCTTTTTTCATTCTACAGCCCTTCTTTCTCTAAGTATTCCTTTAGCTGTCCGCGCATACGGAACAGCAGCTGCTTCACAGCGTTCTCGCTCATGCCGAAGCTCTCCGCGAGCTTCGACTGGGAATCGAAATACCAGTACCTTCTCAGGAATATCATGCGGTTGCGTTTCGGCTGCTGACGGAGGAATGAGCTTATTATCCTGCCGAGCTCCTCGGCATCGCAGGCAGCCTCAACGTCCTCGGTCGAGGGTATACATTCGTCCAGCTCGTCGAGAGACAGCAGCACCTCGGGACGGCGCTTCCTCGCATTTTCGTGCTCGCAGCGTTTCAGGGCGATATTACGCATTACCCTGCATATGAAAGCCGGAAGATAGCGCGGCCTTTTCGAGGGGATAGCGTTCCAGACGGCGAGGTAGGTGTCGTTGAGACATTCCTCCGCATCGGAATCGTTGTGAAGGATATTATTTGCAACGTGCATACACAGACCCTTGTACTTCGCATCTGTTTCGGCAATGGCATTTTCTGAGCGTTCCCAGTAGAGGTCGATTATATCCGGATCTTCCAAAGCTTATCCTCCTTTCTGAGGTCCTCATACATAAAGTACGGAAATGCGGGGCAGAGGTTACGGCGTCCTACGGAATTAGAGAATAGTGAAGAAAGAATAATGAATAATGAATAATTGTGGTATCGCTGACGCGATATTATTTAAAAATGTCCGCCGTGACTCTCAACTCTAAACTATAAAAGGGGACGCATATCGTCCCCTTTTATCTGTATTCGGCAAATGCCGATTCATTGCGTACCGCATAGAGCTTGTTCACAAGCTCGAGCTCCTTTTCCGAGAGCTTATGTCCGGTGGAGTATATCAGAACGTCCTTGAAGCTGTTGTCGCGGAAGGCGCACTTTCTCTGCACAAGGCCGTACTTGCCGCAGAGGCTTTCCGGAACAGGTGAATCGAGCATGAAGGACTGCGGAACAGTCAGCAGGAAGTCGAGAGCACTGCCGCGGTCGTACATACATACCCTTCTCACCGGAACGTCCTCGGGACGGTTCTCGGCGAACAGCTTCTCGACAGCGCCGCCTACATACGGAACGGCATCGTCGCCCTGACAGAGCTCGGTATAGTTAGCCGAAAGGTCGGCATAGCTGAGGGTTTCGGCGTTTGCGGCAGGGTGCTCAGCGGACATCACCGCGAGCATCTCGTATTCCCAGAGGAGCTTGCTTTCGAGGTTTTTTTCGCTGAGGAAGTCCTCGAAATACTTCTCATGGGCTGTATTGAAGCGGATAATACCGAAATTATAGCCGTTTTCGCGGACATTCTCGATAGTTCTTATGGAGTTGGTCTCGCAGAAATAGATCTCCATATCCTCGGGGTATTCCATTTCCGCGACATACTCGGAGAAAGCCTTTGATATGTAGCCGGCACGGGGAACTGATATCCTGAGCTTGCGGTTTACGGGCTTGTCCGGGGAGTGAATGGCCTCCATGTTGTCTATCTGCATGAGTATCTGCTTGGCGTATTCAAGGAATTTCACGCCCTGATCGGTCGGGATAACGCCCTTTGAGGTACGGCGGAATATGGTTATGCCGAGGGTATTCTCGAGCTCCTTGATAGCCTTGCTGAGGTTTGGCTGCGCCATGTAGAGGTTCTCGGCAGCCTGTGTTATAGAGCGTGTCTTTTCGATCTCGACCGCATATTTGAAATGCAGCGTATTCATTGTGAACCTCCTGACTGTAGAGTTGATAGTTTAGAGTGGAGAGTTGAGAGTGTAGGTGCGGATAATATCCGCCCGTGCCGTCCTGCACGACAAACAGGGCTCCATACGGAATTAGTGAATAGTGAATAATTGTGGTATCGCCTGTCGGCGATATTATTTTGAGCCGTCTGCGTCAGCAGACATATTCATTCTCAATTTATGGGACGTCGTGGGTGCGGGTGTCCGGTGGACACCTCTGCCGTAGGCAGAAGCACCGACCGAGGCGACAGCCGAGACCCGCCGTCCCCTGCTCAGCTCTTATTTCTTGATTTCCTCGATGCCGATAACGCGGCGCTTCTTCTTGGGCTTGACGGTCTCGGACTTTTCAGTCTCGGCCTTCTGCACCTTCAGAGGCTTCTGAGAGGCGATAGCCTCGGGAATATCCTCCGCTTTCTTTTCGGCAGCCTCGAGCTCGTCCTTTTCTATTTCCGGGATATCCTCCTTGGGAAGCTCCTTGACGGGCTTGCAGGGATTTCCTGCCGCGAGCACTCCGGAGGGTATATCCTCCGTAACAACGCTTCCGCCTGCGATAACGACGTTGTCACCGATAGTAACGCCGGGCATAACGCAGACATTTCCGCCTATCCAGACGTTGCTGCCGACCTTTATGGGCTTTGCATATTCGAGCCCCTGATTTCTTATGCGGTAGTCAAGAGGGTGCCCCGCGGTATAGAAGCCGCAGTTCGGACCAACATAGACGTTATCGCCGAAAACTACCTCGGCGCAGTCGAGGATAACGAGGTTGTGGTTGGAGTAGAAGTTATCGCCCATGACGATATTGTAGCCGTAATCGCAGAAGAAATTGGCTTCTATCCACGTATTTTCGCCTCTGAGGGCAACGAGCCTGTTGAGCAGACGCTCCTTCTTCTGATAGTCGTTGTACTCGATGGCGTTGAACTCAAAGCAGAGCTTTTTTGCCTTTACCCTTTCGGCGACAAGCTCCTTGTCGTTCGCGTTATAAAGCTCGCCAGCCTGCTGTTTTTCCTTTTCGGTCATTTTTTAACCCTCCTTTTAGATGTTAGAGATCAGTTATTTTGCAGGGAACATCGTTCCCGATAAGAAGCATGATTCGGGAATGTACTGTGTTATTTCCACTTTATTGTCAGATATATCGCAAGGGCAAGTGAAGCTAACGAAAATAATCCGAATATGACTCTCGAAAGCGTTGACACTTTTTCCTTTGCGCCGGTCTTTTGATTGGTTTGTACGTCTGTGAGAGCGAACATCAGCAAAAACAAGGCAATATAATAGAAGACTGTGAATATCTTCTGAAGGATAATAACTGCGGCGATAGAGATAAGGAATGCTATCAGTAACGGCGTAAAAAGCTTATTCGACAGGCTGTTTGCCGGCGGCTCATAGTCCTCAACGCCGTTATTTTCACGGCGCTTTGCCATGAGCTGCTCCTTTGTCACGGTTATTGGCGCATCAACGTCCTCCTTATCGAGAAAGCGTTCCGTTTTTATATCGTCAACTACCTCGTCGAGCTCCTTGTTGTAGTTGTACTTTTTTCGCCTTTGTATCTCGTTATGGAGGCTCATCGCTTGCTGCCCTTGGAGCCGAAGCTTCCTCCCATAGAGAGGATATTCGTATCAAAGGTATAGTTTATCTTCTCGCCCTGTCTGTAGCGCTTGAGAGAGAGCTGGATAAGACGCTCGAGAAGCTCGGGGTACTTCACGCCCTTGGGCTCCCAGAGGTAGAATGCAAGTGAGCCGGGGATAGTGTTTATCTCATTGATATATATTTTATCAGATGCCATATCTATCATGAAGTCGATACGGGTAACGCCGTTGCAGCCCAGATAGCGGAATGCTTCAACGGCAGTCTTTCTGATGAAGTCCTCCTGCTGGGGAGTAATGTCAGCGGGTATTTTTCTTGAAAGGCTTGCCATACCCTTGCTTCCGCCGGAGGATTTAGCGCTTTTTCCGCCCTTTTCGTATTTCTGGTGGAAGCTGAGGATATCCTCGTCGCTTGCCTGAACAGGCTCCTCGCATACGGAAGCCTCTGCGGATTCGCTGTCGCCGACAACGGAGCAGTTTATCTCCTTCAGCTTGACGACGCAGGGTTCAACGAGTATGCGGTCTGAGAACTGGAAAGCCTCCTCCATAGAGGTGATGAGGCTGTCGTGGTCCTTAGCCTTTGAGATGCCCACGCTCGAACCGAGGTTGATAGGCTTTACGATGACAGGGTAGCCGAATTTCTCCTCGACCTGCTTTGCACAGTCCTCGATGCGGTCTATCTCGAATGCCGAGAAACGGCAGCAGTCCAGCACGGGGAAGCCTGCGTCCTTGAGGAGTATCTTCATGACGAATTTGTCCATGCCGACAGCCGAAGCAAGCACGTCGCAGCCCACATAGGGGAGGTCAAGTGTCTGGAGGTAGCCCTGTAAAGCGCCGTCCTCAACGTTGGTGCCGTGAACTATCGGGAATGCGATATCTATGTCGGAGATGAGGTTCGAGCCGAACTTCTTCATCTTCTGACGGATAAGCTGTACCTTGCCCTCGCTGCGGACGAAAACGCACTCCGTACACTCGCTGAGAAGTGCGGGAATGTTCTTGAAATTGTTGATGTCCATGAGCTT
>Ga0310691_10005365_pt1 | contig 14072 bp, 11 predicted proteins | sample 176DNAGHGlowgp2_FD_203887 | JGI IMG/M metagenome (GOLD analysis project Ga0310691, IMG submission 203887) | Sheep rumen microbial communities from Palmerston North, Manawatu-Wanganui, New Zealand - 1766 DNA GHGlow gp2 (v2) (version 2) | ecosystem: Host-associated > Mammals > Digestive system >... | reverse complement strand
TTAGGAGCTATATTAGGTGGTATATATCTAATATTTAAATTTTATGATGCAGAGACATTAAATGTAACATACAATTCTATAAAGAAAGCATTATTAATAGTAGGCGGGGCAGCATTAATACTTATGGGCGCATCATTGGCTGCATCACAATTTAAATATGAAAATATTATATCGTTTGTTTTTGGCTTAGGAGCTATATTAGGTGGCATATATCTAATATTTAAATTTTATGATGCAGAGACATTAAATGTAACATATGATTCTATAAAGAAAGCAATGCTAATAGTAGGTGGTGCTACGTTAATACTTATTGCCGGATCATTGGCTGCATCACAATTTAAATATGAAAATATTATATCGTTTGTTTTTGGCTTAGGAGCTATATTAGGTGGTATATATCTAATATTTAAATTTTATAATGGCAAGACATTAAATACAACATATGATTCTATAAAGAAGGCGTTATTAATAGTGGGTGGTGCCGCGTTAATACTTATTGCTGGATCATTAGCTAGTAAATATTATTCATTTGCTGATGCTATGGGATTTGTTATTGAATTAGGATCATTTTTGATTGCTTTGGGAGTATTGTTCTGGAGCGTTGGAAAAATGTTTAATGGTGGTATCAAAAAGGCGCGTACATTAGTTAATGTGGTTATTGCTTCTTCATTAATAATGATCATGGGTCAATTATTATATGATTATTTAGATACTTTTAAGATATTTGGATTCGTATTAATATTAAGTGGATTTACGATTGCGTTAGCTACAGTATTCTGGGTTGCTGGTAATTTAATGAAGAAAGCATTTATTGGCATTGCATTAATGGTATTAGTAACGGCAGCTGCTGGAACAATATTATTATTGGCTGGAAAAATAGTATCAGATAATCCTGATATATTGAAAAATGCTTTATACTTTGCTGGTCTCTTAGCAGTATATGTTGCAGTCATGGGGTTAGTATGTGGTTTATTAGGAAAATTTGCACCAACGATAGGTATGGGAATATTGGTAATGGGTGGCATTATGCTAGTTACATTATTAGCAATTGGCGTAATGTATATTATGCATAAGGTGGCATCACAACCTAATTTTTATGATACTATAATAGACGGTCTTAAAGCTATGGGTTGGGTTTTTGGATCCTTCATAGCAGTAATAGTAGCATTAGGTGTCGCAGTAACGGGTCCTCAAGCTGTGTTATTAGCAGCAGGAGCTGCAGCATTAGCAGTATTAGAAGGTTTAGTTTGGGCTGCAGCTAAAGTTTTATCAGCTATAGCTATATCAGTTAAACAACTACAATCAGTTAATGTTTCAAAAGAAGGATTTAAGCAAATGAAAGATATTATCATTAATTTTGCAAGTTTGGTTGTAACATTAATTGATGAATTCCCATCTAATCCATTAAAATTAGCAAAATTAGGAATTATAGTTTCTGCAGTTAAACAAATGTCAATAGCTGTTGGATCTATGGCAAAAGGAATTAAAGAATTCTCTGATTTAAAAATCCCAACAGCATTTGATGCATCAGGTAATGCTACAGATTGGACTACTATAGGAAACAGTGATTTTAAAAATGCTCAAGAAAACATTGGAAAAACACTTACTTGTATAGTTAATGCAATATTAGATGTTGCAAAAACTCATCCAGATTTATTTAAGCCTGGAATATTTAAAGATTCTAAAGCAATGAATGCTGCTAAGGTAGCAAGAAAAATGGGTGAAGCTGTAGGTAGTATTGCTAAAGGCATTAAAGAAATGGCAAACTTAAAGGTTGCGTCAAAATATGATGCAAATGGTAAGCCTATAGAATGGGTAACATTAGGACAAGAAGACTTTAATAAAGTTTCGGTTAATTTAGGTACTGTATTGACATGTATAAATAATGCATTATTGGATGTTGCAAAACAATATCCTAAATTATTTGATGACCATTTATTTAAAGATTCTCCTGCGATGAATGCTGCTAAGGTGGCAAGGAAAATGGGTGAAGCTGTAGGTAGTATTGCCAAGGGTGTTAAAGAATTTGCAAATTTAAGAATTGTATCTAAATATGATTCAAAGGGCAACCCAATTGAATATCAATCATTAGTTGGTAAAGATTTTGATACAGCTAAAACTAATATTGGCAATGTTATAACATGTATATCTGATGGCTTATTAGAAGTTGCAAAAGAAAACCCTGAATTATTTGATGACAATTTATTTATGGATTCTCCTGCGATGAATGCTACTAAGGTGGCAAAGAAAATGGGTGAAGCTATTGGAGTCATTGCTATTGGAATTAAAGATTGGGCTGACTTGAAAATCGCGACAAAATTTGATTCAAAAGGTAATGCAATTGAATATAAATCATTAGTCGATGAAGATTTTGAAACTGCTGGTGAAAAAATACAAAAGGTATTGACATGTATTGGTAATGCATTAGTTTCTACTGTCAAAGGAAATAAGGAATTATTTGATGATGGATTAAGTGGAGATTCTCCAGCAATGCAGGCAGCAAAATCAATGTCTTACATGGGAACAACATTGGCTTTAACGGCAACTGCTATCGCTGCATATTCAACTGGAAAAATTCCGGTATATGATAAAGATGGTAAACTACTTCCTGAAAGTAAATGGATAAATATGGATATTAATGATTTAGCAGCAGGTGAAAAAAGTAAAACATATAAAACAATATATACAGTATTAACATGTCTGGGTAGATCATTAGTAAACATTGTTAAAGATCCAACAAATAAAGAGATATTTGATACTGGATTTTTTGGTGGTGAATCTCCAGCAATGCAAGCATCTAAATCTATTAAGATGATTGGTGATACATTGACTACTGTTATTAATGTTATCACAAAGCTATCTAATATGAAGACTGAAGACCTAACTAGTAAATTAGAAGGAATCCAAAACAATATTGGTACTTCATTAAATGCAATATTAAATATATTCCAATTATTTGCTAAGAAAAATGGTAATGTTAAAGAAGAATCTGTTAAGGGTGGCTGGTCGGGTCTTATAAATGCAATAAGCGGTGGTGACACAATTAAAACTAATGGTTCTATAGTTGAATACATTAATAATCATATTGATGACATTAATAAGGCTACTGATGCAATTGATGATATGAAAGATTCTGTATCTAAATTAATAAATACATTAAAATCAATAAGTAACGAATATGAAACTAGTAAAAAGGAGTTATCACTATTTGCTGCTGGTATAAATTCACCAATATATAAAAATTTGGATACATCATTAAAAATGATTAAGTCTTTAATAACATCATTAGTAAATGAAGAATTATTAGATTTACTTGATGATATTGAAGATGAAGATTCAGATATTATTGATGGATTGACTTCAATACATAAAATTTGTAAATTTATTTTGAATAGTCAAGCCGCATTAGGAATTCAATACAATAAAGTTGGTAAATCTATGTTTAACATATATGGATTTATTAATAAGTTTACACCATCAATTAAAAAATTAATTAGTAGTTTAATTGATAAGAACATGCTAGATTTATTTGATGAATTAGATGACAATTATCGAGATATATTTAGAGGAATTAATCAAACATCTTCAATATATAATATGCTAATGGTGCAGATGACAACAATGCAATCATTATATGAAGCGGTATCACAATTCAACATTGAAGACCTAATACCTTTGGTATCACAATTCAATAATTGTATTGAGGCATTACATAGTATTGGAAAAACTAATGAGGAAAGCATAGGTAATGGTTTGAATTCAATGTTCTCATCATTTAATGCATCTGAAGTATCAAAAACAATTAAAGAATATAGTTCAGCATTAGAATTGATACTTGCTATTAATGAACGTTCTAAGGAAGCTGGTGAAGAAGGATATAATGTATTGAGAGATGGCATATTAAAACTATATAGTGCAACACAACAAATTGAAAATAATGGACTTTTCAAACAACATGCTGATACATTAAATAAATATATACAAACTATTAATAGTGTAGAACTTGGTAAGTTGAGTATGATGAAAGGATTCGTTGATGCAATGAATCAATTAAGTGCACGACTTGGTAATTTAGATAAATTAACCGATGCAATAGCTAATAAGCTATCTGCAGTATTATATGAATTGGTTAATCAATTAACTAAAGCAGATACATCTATTAATAATGCTCATCAATTACAAGAAAAACGTAAGAAGTTAATTGAAGAATCTGTAAGTAAGATTGAAAACTTGATGAGTCAGCATATGATAGTTGAAATTTCTCAACAAACACAAGATAATGGAGATATGACATCACAACCACAAGGAACAATAAATGGCAGAACTGTTGATGATAATATTGGACACGGTACTGAAGTAGAAAACTCAACTGATAATACAAAGTTAAGTTCACCTGAGGAAACTAATGTTAAGAATAATAAGGGCAGACAACAAACCGTATCTAATAATGCATTAACTAAAGAAGAATTTGATGCAGCTATGAGAGATCACTGGGTTAACGCAATCGCAAAAGCTATTAAGAAATAATGCAAAAATAAATAAGAAATAATACATACCAAAAATAATTAAAAAAATAAATATATGAACTACTATAATATTTATTTTAAAGGACAAAAATTAAATAATCGTCCAATTAATGAAGATGAAATAAATCAAGTTAAATCAAAGGATGAAATATATAAACGTAATAAATTAACAAATACTTTATATAAAATTCCAACAAATAAAATTCAATATGTAAAAACAATACTTATATAGATATGTTTGGATTAAAAGGAAGACAAGATGGATTTAGATTATTATTTCCTAAAGAGTTTTTAGTTCCACAAATAGAAGAAAAGTATACTAAAATATTAGCAGATAAACATGGATATTATTTAACGCCTATTGATTTTATTAATGAATCAATACAGAAAGTTAATGTTCTTGGTTTTCAAAACGCTACTGTTCAACAACAACAGTCTTCGAGAGGAGAACCAACAATTGATGACAATAGAACTGAACAAAATAAATTCCTGTATGCTGCTACTGATTATAATTATAGAAATGGAGTATCACCTATTTCTTTAACTGATAGAACTTTTAATGTTACATTTAGACATTCTTTGGGTTATCTTAATTATTTTATATTATTTGAAAATTTCTGGTATCAATTTGCGCGTGATATGAAATATGACGATTTAATGCAAAGATTATCTATAGACATTATTAATGAAAAGGGATCAATATATTCTCGTATAGTTTTATTCTATCCTTTGATTAATTCTATGGATATGCTTGAATTTGATTATTCTCAGCCTATTGCTCAATCACAAACATTTAATGTAGAATTTAAATATTCTAATTTTGATTTTGAGTTTATTGATATAGATGAAGAGAATCATCAATAGCAATATCTAGAATGATGTAGAATGTTAACAAATGTTAAAATTATATAATTATACATATACTAAATATAATTGAAAAACATATGTTAAAATGATGAAAATAGTAATTATCATATAAATTATATATCATTTTAAATAAAAAATATTATTGTGAATTACTATATTATAATAAATAATAGTATTATAAATATATAAATACAATAAAAATATTAAAAATATGAAACATCATTAAGATATTGAATTAAAACAATTTAAAATAACTTAAATATTGAAAATTAAATATTGAAAATTAAATATTGAATGAAATTAGTTGAACGACATATAATAAAACAGTCAAACATAAATTATAAGGCATTACTTCATTTATCAAATTTGTCTTGTAATCTAAATAATCGTGCATTATATGTTATAAGACAACATTTTTTCAATAAAACAAATAAACAATATGATAATGATATAGCTACAGATATTGAATCAACATACTTAAATTATTATGATATAAATAGGTTATTGAAGTCAACTAATGATAAAGACTATTTTGCTTTGACATCTAATGTAAGTCAGGAAATACTTAAATTAGTAGACAAAAATTTTAAATCATTCTTTACTCTTATTAATAAGAAAAAATCAAAAGCATATGATAAAAAATGCAATATACCTAAATATAATAAGACAAACAAAAATATATTAGTTTATAATGTATCTACGTTATCTAAATTATGGCTCAATAAAAATATAGTTAGATTGCCAAAGACAAATATTAAGCTAAATATAATACATAACAAAACAGCTAAACAAATTAGAATTATACCGAGAAATAATCACTTTATATATGAAGTAATATATGAAAGACAAGAACAAAAAGAAAAGAAAGACAATGGATCGTATATGAGTATTGATATTGGTGTAGATAATTTAGCATCCTGTGCATCCAATAAAATTAAATCTTTTATTATAAACGGAAAACCAATTAAATCTATCAATCAATATTATAATAAGAAAAAATCATTATTACAATCTAAGTTAAAAGTAGAAAACAACAAATATAATTCAAATAAAATAGATAGACTTACGTTAAAAAGAAACAATAAAATAGAATGGTATATGCATAACGCATCTTCTTATATAATAAATCAATTAGTTTCAAATAATATCAACACACTAATAGTTGGGTCAAATAAAGAATGGAAACAAGATATTAATATAGGTAAGAAAAACAATCAAAACTTTGTAAGCATACCATTTGACAAATTAAAATTACAATTAAAATATAAATGCAAACTAAATGGTATTAGATATATAGAACAAGAAGAGTCATACACATCTAAATGTAGTTTTATTGATAATGAACCAATATGTAAACAAGATAATTATGTAGGTAAACGTATTAAAAGAGGTTTATTCAAAACAAAAGAAAACCATTATATAAATGCAGATATAAATGGTTCTCTTAACATAATGCGTAAATATCTAAATGTAGCTTCTAACACCATAATAGATGAAAGAAGTAGAGGGCTCGTAGTTAGTCCAAATATAGTTATATTTAGTAAGTATATTAAACAAATATAATATTAGTTAACACTTTTATTATTTTTTGATACTATAATATAGAATATTTTTAATGATAATTACTATTTTTATTTATTAATGAAATTTAATGATTTTTTAAAAAATATAGAGGTTAAGTAATGAAAAAAATAAAATGGTGTGCTATTCAACCTTTAACGGGCGGAATGTATTTAGGCACAGAAAAAGCTACAGGATGTACTGCTGAATTTATATTGTCATATCCAGGTTTTAGTGATCCTATAGTTGAAAAGAAAACTGGAGAAATAGTTGGTGGTGGTAATGAATATCATCTTATGACTTATCTTGATAAAGTTGGCCGTCGTCCAGAGTATAAGATCTTAAATCGTAAGCCATTTCAAAATGATGACGATATGAATCCTGAAATTCTTAATCATGAAAGATGGACACTGAATCCTGATAAAGATTTAAATTATTCAAATATGGATCTTGTAGTTGCTGTTCCTGTTTGCTCAGGATTATCAACAGCAACCATTGGTACTCAAGAAGCTAAGGAAGCTCGTAACTGTAATATGATTTGGATATCTAAATATGCATTAAGAGTAATTAAGCCTAATGTTTATATTTTTGAAAATGCACCAACATTTATGGGAGCTCGTGGAGAATATATTCGTAAACAATTAGAGGTATTAGCAGAAGAGACGGGATATTCAATTGTTTATTATAGAACTGATACACAATATCACGATAACTGTCAAAAACGTAAACGTACTTTCATTATATTCTATAAAAAGGATTATGCGCCTCAAATGGATTTTGAGCATATAGAAACTGATTATGACGAATATTTTGCAAGAATACCAAAAGATGCCACACAACAAGAACCATTAGATTTTAATGTTGTTAATTGTGTTAATCTTTATTGTATAGAATATCTTAAGGATAAGTTTGGAAATGATTGGAGAAATTCAATTGATAATATTTTCAATTATATCATTAAGAATAGGCTATTTGATGAAGTAATGAATTATATTAATACAAAGAGTGAAGCTACAGATAAGCAAAAAGAAGTAATGAATCATTTCTTTACTCATGTTCAAAAGAAGTTATCAATGAATCGTGGCTTCTATCATGCATTACCTTATATTCCTCGTGATGGAAAATTACCTGCTGTTATGTTTAAGATGATGCAATCAGTATTACATCCACATGAAGATAGATTGTTAACTACTCGTGAATGCTTGCATCTTATGGGTCATCCACATGATTATGAACTACAAGGAAAGATACTTAGAGAATATCCGAAGATTGGTCAAAATGTTCCAGTAAGAACTGCATATTGGATTGTTTCTGAAGCTTTAAGATCATTTGAAAAGGAAAATGATTTAGAAGAAATCAAAAAGGTAAGATTTTTTGATAACATAAAACAAGAGGAACTTGTGTACTAAAAACAAGAGGAACTTGTGTACTAAAAACAGGAGGAACTTGTGTACTAAAAACAAGAGGAACTTGTGTACTAAAAACAAGAGGAACTTGTGTACTAAAAACTATATATTTTAAGAGCTATAGAATATATTTCTATAGCTTTTCTATTTTATTATATATTATTATGTTTTATAAGATTTTGAAAAAATTTAAATTTATTTAGATATGTTAATAGAAAAGATTGGATATTCGTATAATGATGTAACGTTGGTACCTTCTGAAATTTCAAATGTATCTTCACGTTCAGAATGTAATCCGTTTGTTATTAATTTAGATGCGCCTGTTAGATATGCATATTTGCCAATATTTACTGCGCCGATGGCAAGTGTAGTTAATTTTGAAAATTATGAAACGTTTATAGATAATGGAATTGCTCCAATTATGCCAAGAAATATTAGTTTAGACGTTCGTAAAGATTTGATGAATGATGAACAATGGGTAGCATTGTCATTAAAAGAATTTGAAGACTTATTTATAGAAAATGCAAGTTCCAACAAAAAGGAAGCACTTTATTTTATTTGTGTAGATATAGCAAATGGTCATATGAAAAGCCTATATGATAAATGTATTATAGCTAAGCAAAAGGCTGAAGAATTTGGATATAAGTTAACAATTATGACGGGCAATATTGCGAATCCAAAAACATATGAATGGATTTGTAAAAATGCTACATATAAAACAAATGATAATAAAAAAAAATGTGCTATTGACTATATAAGAGTGGGTATTGGCGGTGGTTCTGGATGTTTTATTGATGGAACAAAAATTAAAACAATTAATGGCGAGAAAAATATTGAAGATATAAATATTGGTGATAAAGTTTTAACAATGGATAATACATATCAAGATGTTATTAATAAAACAAGATTTAAATCAAATGAATTAATAAAAATTAATAATGAAATTACTTCTACAATTAATCATAAATTTTTTGTTATTAATAAATCAGATAAAGATAAAGTTAATGAACAAAATTTAGAAAAATATGGATATTGGATTGAAGCAAATAAATTAAATAAAAATAAACATTTATTAATAAAATATGAATAGGAATAGGTATATTTTGCATTACAAATATTTATTATTAATTAAATAGATTAATAAATATTATGGAATATATATGTAAAATATGCGGAGAAAAAATAGAATCAAATACAAAAACAGAATATGGACAACGTGGTGCAATATCACAAAAATTTAAAAAACATTTAAAAAATGTTCATAATATATCATTAGAACAATATATATTAAGATTTTATTTTAATAATGAAATTCCAAAATGTAAATGTGGATGCGGTAATAATTTAGTATTTTGTGAAAAAAACGCATTATGGGATCCGTTAAATTCTTTTGGTAAATATATTAATTGTGGCCATGTTGGCAGAAATAATGAACAATTACGAAATAAATTAAAAGAACAATATAAATCTAAATTTGATAATTATGAATGGTTAAAAAATCATTATTATAATGAATATGGAGAACAAATTATTAAAGATGCGTTAAATGATTTTTTATATAATAATGAATTAACTAATGTTGATATTGGTAAAAAATATGGAATTGATTATAGAACATTAACAAATATTTGGAGAAAATTAAATTTATTATCTGAAGAACAATATTTAGAACGTTCAAAGTATAGAAAATTTCAATTGAGTGGAAAAAGACGTAGAAAAACATTCGATAATGCATCAGAAATTTGCCAAAATTTATTTAATTTAATAAAATCAAAACAACAAGAATTTACAATTACTTCTTTAATTAATTATTGGAATGAAAATAATTTAAATCAAATTGAAACAGACCCATTCATAGTATTAAATTATTTAGAAAATCTATATGGAGATGAAATATACGAATATTTACAATTTGGAAGAAAATCAAAAGAAGAACAGAATTTTTGTAAAGTGTTAAAGTTTTTTATTTCTAATAAAGTTTATAAATTTGGAAAACGTTTACAACATGGAAAAAATAAACGTGAATCATATATATATGATATCTGTATAAATAATAAATATATTATTGAATATGATGGTGAAGGTTATTATCACAAAAACAAAGAATATGATAAAATTAAAGAAGATTTCGCAATAAGTAAAGGATATAAAATTTTACGAGTATCTTATAAAGATTTTAAAAATCCTTTAACATTTATAAAAATTAAAAATTGGTTAAATAATGATTAAATTTATAGAAATAGAAAGTATAGAATATATAAATGATTTAAAATGGGTAAATGATATTACGGTTGAAACAAACCATAATTATATAGCAAATAATTATTTAGTACATAATTGTATTACCACGTCTAATGTAAGTGCCCATTATCCCCAGGCATCATTAATTTCCGAATGCCATGATGTTAAGAAACGTTTAAATGGTGAATATAGTGAAACACGGGTATCTTTTTATGATACAGAATTTACAAAGATATATAATTATGAATTACCAAAAATAATAGCTGATGGTGGTATTCGTAATTATGACAACGTAATTAAGGCATTAGCACTTGGTGCAGATTATGTGATGATTGGCAGTTTGTTTGCCCAATGTATTGAATCTGCTGGTTCTAAAGTTCAAAAGGATGATAGTAAAAAATTGCCTTCTCTTTATAGATATGATAATTTTAGAATTGATAATAAAGGATATGTTTATGGTTATTATATTGAAGAGTTTATAAAAGAAAGCATTAAACCATGGGAAGAATGTTTAGTTAATTCACCAGATAAAGAACATGCAAAAAGTCAATATGATAAACAACTTAAGTTTCTTAAAGAAGAAAAATGTATTGGGCAATTGTGTGTTAAATTCTTCGGTATGGCTTCTGCTGATGGACAAAAATCTATATCTGGAAAAAAGACAAAAACGGCTGAAGGAATTACTAAGTGGCTTCCTGTTAAATATACATTAAAGGGCTGGGTAGAAAATATGGCAAGTTATTTACGTTCAGCAATGTCATATACTGATTGTAAGACACTTGATGAATTCATTGGAACACCAGATCTTATAATTAATAGTATAAGTGAAATTAATGCAGTAAATAAATGAAATAACAAAAATAGATATGAATACATTTAATTCTAAGTTTAGTACAAATTCATCATATAAAATAATTAGAATTTGTAATGATCCCAATATTAAATTAACATTTGACACATATTATCTTTGGGAAAAAAGAAACTTTGATATTATAAATATTATTGGTGAATCTAATGAATTTAATAATGGGAGAAATATAATAAATGCAATAACAAATGTAATATTAGAGAATAATGAAGTAGACGCAATTGTTTTTCAATCTGATACTATGAATGATAATAAATTTAATATATTAAATTCACTTCCTGAATATTATAAACGTAAGTTATATTATTATGATACAAAAAATAATTATGGAATTGATTTAGCATTAAGAATAAATAAAGATCAATTGACTCATTATTCAGATCCATTATTTTCTATTATAACGCCATTATATAATACAAATTTAAAATATTTTAAACAGGCATATCAATCATTATGTGATCAAACTTTGAATGATTGGGAATGGGTTTTGACTGATGATTCACCAGAACCATTGCATGATATTAAGGAATTTATTGAATCACAAAGAGACGTACGTTTAAAATATTTTCGTATTGGCCCAACAGATGGTAATATTGGATTATCAAAATGGCGTGGAAATTGTATGTCAACAGGAAAATGGCTTATAGAATTTGATCATGATGATATGCTATATCCTTGGACATTACAAACAATAAAAGAAGCAATTGAAGCATTCCCAGATAACAAATTTATATATTCAGACAATACAACTATTGATGCCAATAATAATGTTACAAAATGTATGTATGGAAAAGATTATGAATGGGGAATGGGATATGGACATTCATATATATCAAAAACGCCAATTGGAGGAATTAGAACAGATGCATCTGGTCCAATAACTAATGCTACAATACGACATATAGTTGGTGTTCCTAATCATTTAAGATGCTGGGAACGTAACTTTTATTTTTCAATTGGTGGTCACAATCAAACACAACGTATTGCAGATGATTATGAATTAATTGTTAGATCATTCTTAAAGACAAAGTTTACACATATATCATTGTGCTGTTATGCCCAACGATTTGATGGCAATAATTCACAATACAAGGATAACAAAGATACTGATGGTCAAGGAAACATTAATGATATTCAACGAAGAGTTAGATTAATATCAATATATTATGGAGATGAAATTCATAATAGATTAGAACAAGTTGGATTGGATGATTCAAAATGGATATCTGGAGACCCATATGAAACGGCTCATGTTTATAAAAAACTACATACTAAAGGAGAATATAATAAAATATATGAAGACATATATATACCTGAATGGGCAAAGGAATAGCTTAAGTTATTCCTTTTATTTTATATATAATTTGAAATATTTTATTAAGTTACTATATTATTTATGTATGGTAGTTAACACAAAAACTCCATTATTTATGTATGGTAGTTAACGCAAAAACTTCATTATTTATGTATGGTAGTTAACGCAAAAACTTCATTATTTATGTATGGTAGTTAACACAAAACTCCATTAATTATGTAAATTAAAAAAGGACTGACAATGAAATTAGATGATGTTAAGTTTGGTGATAAGTTTGTAACAAGAGATGGGCGTATTGCTGTTGTTATTGGTGAGCATAAAACAACAAGAAAGCATTGGTATGATTTCGTATGTTTGAATGAAGATTCAGATATGATTAATGATACGCCATATAAATTTTCTGCTTATGATAATGGAACAGCGTTTGAAGGTTTTAACTGGCTGGATATTATTTTAAAGATATAAAAACCAAGGAAATTTTAAAGATATGAAAATCAATGAAAATAAATACTGTTTTATAAAAAATTAAAAATATAAAGAAATATGGGGAACACTGATGATTGTATAGATGAATATATAGATGAATATAATGATATAAATATAATTAAAAATATTGAGATTGACGTAGAAAATATAATTGATAAATATAGCTGTCAAGGATATGGAGCTATAGACATAGCAAGAGTTATATACAATTGGTGTTATAAACAATATCATACATAGTTCAAAAAGTAACAGTAACATGAAGACTAATATGAAGAATATTCCAGAAGTTGGTAAATATTATCATTTTTGGGACGATGGAAAATGTGGTCCCAGTAGACATTATATTTGTAAGGTCGAAAAGATACATACAATAAAGGATGCAAAAAATATTTTTGTTAATGTTCCTGAATATAATGAAACAACAAATCAAAATGACTTTGTTAAAACCACATTATATGATAGGTGGAGGTATGAAGTAAAAGGACATAATTGGTTATACGCTAATGATACTGATTATATTGTTGAGATATCATGTCCTGTTTATGACGAATATAACTTATATGCTGCTCGTACGAAAGATGGAGGATGGTTTACTATTAATGCACAGAGTTGGTGGCAAAGCGGCCGACTTGATGTAACTGGTGATATATATGAAAGCGTTCTTAACGATTGGGAACAATGTAATGGATATGTTCCTTATGAGGAATATCCCGAAGCTAATGAAGAAAATTATAAAAAACGAAATTGAATATTTAAGGGTATCATTTTTGATACTCTTTTTTCGTATTATATTACATTATATG
>Ga0310691_10005363_pt1 | contig 14078 bp, 9 predicted proteins | sample 176DNAGHGlowgp2_FD_203887 | JGI IMG/M metagenome (GOLD analysis project Ga0310691, IMG submission 203887) | Sheep rumen microbial communities from Palmerston North, Manawatu-Wanganui, New Zealand - 1766 DNA GHGlow gp2 (v2) (version 2) | ecosystem: Host-associated > Mammals > Digestive system >... | reverse complement strand
TAGCGCTCGTCCCAGGCGCGCCAGGTGCCGAGCAGATCCTTGGCGTCGGTGCTGGCCTTCGGGGCCGGCAGGCCTGCATCCTGCTGGCGCTGGAGGCAGGAGCCGTCGGAGAGCACGAGGTAGCCGCCCTCGACGCTGTAGGTGAGCGCAAAGGCCCTGCCGTTGACGAAGCGCAGGCCGATCAGGTCGTCCGCCGTCTTCCAGGTGCCTTCCACCTGCTGGCCCTTGTCGTAGAGCGTGCAGGCGCCGCTGGGCTTGAATTCGATGGTCAGGGGCGCGACGCCGTTGGGCGCAGACCAGATGCCCACCACCTTCTCGGCCGCTGCCGAGGGCTGCAGGGCCCTGCCGGCAAGGGTGGCCGCGTCCGGGGAGGAGCGGGATCCGCCGCCCATGGCATCGTCTGACAGGGGGGCGTCGCCAAGGGCCTGCATCCAGGCGGGCAGGCCGGAGAGCAGGCCGTTGACGAGGCGGCTGAAGGTGCCGCCGAAGACGCCGCTGCCTGCAGGCGCCTTCCCGCTGCCTGCCTGCTGCCCCACGCCCATGGCCGCCGCGCTGGGCGTCTGGGCAACGGAGCCGAGCTTGCCTGTCTGAGCCTGCCGGACGGCGGAACCGGAGGGCTTGCCGCCCATGGCCAGGGCCGTGCCGGAAGAGAGGCTCGAACCGGAGAGCAGGGAGCCTGCGGCAAGCGCCAGGGCGGCTGCGCAGACGATGGAGCAGAGATGTCTCATGGCCACCTCCATAGGGGGGGACAGCATTGCCTGGGAGAGGAAAGCTAGCAGGTTGGGGGGGAGGCGTAAAGGGGGCGGACAGGTCCATCCAGGCGGGCGAGGCCCGGGTCCGGCAGGGCAGGGCCTTGAGGCTCCAGTCCCGTCCGCCCGCGAGCTGCATCAGCCTGTCGTGCAGGGCGTAGAGCGTGCTCCTGTGGCCGACGCTGCCAACGCCCGCTGCCGGCAGCTCCCGGGCTATGAGCCGGTGCATCTCGCGCGCGGCCTTGGCAAAGAAGCCCGCGTCCCCGGAGATGCGCTGGTCGGGGTTGCCGGCGACGCCGCCCATGGCCTGGAGGCGGTAGCAGGTCCTGCCGGACATCCACCGGGTGAGGAAGCGGTCCGTCATCCACACGCGCCATTCGAGGCGCGGCAGTTGCTGGACGCAGATCCGCGCTCCTTCCGCAAGGGCAAAGCCGACAAGCGGCAGGGCCGTCACCTGCACGCAGGGGATGAAGCGCTCAAAGGCCTTGGCCTCGAACATGAACTCGAACTTTTGGCACCGCAGGGGCATCATCGGAATGCAGCACGCCTTGACTGCGCCAAGGGCGATGATGAGGGCAAGCATGCCCCGGGCGCTCCATTTCGCCTCCGAGGTCCAGAAGCCTTTGAACAGCAGCCAGAACGCGTTCAAGGTGGACGTCTTCCTTTTCGCCATCGCAGTGCTCTCCTCTCGCGCTTTGCCCTGACCCGGGGGGGTGGAGCGTGCGGCATCATAAGCGGGCGAGGCGGCTCTCTCATGAGCGGATCGCCTCTCTCGCCGGAACCGGCAAGGCAGGCCTTCTGCCCCTGGACCGCGCCAGGCCTTGGTGCCTTGGCCGCGTGTGGATTTTTTTCCGACAATGTGCAAAGATGCGATCACTCGGAAAGGCTCCCTCGAAGGCTGACGGCCTTTCCTCAAGGAAGGCCCGCCATGTCCGCACAAACCGCACATACCGATCCGCTGGGCGGCGGGGCGCCAGACCGCGCGCCCGGCACCGAGGCAGCCGTGCGCGCGCGGCCGGCATGTGGCGCCAGGGCGGCCCTGCATGCCAGCGACGCCCTGAACGACATGGACGCCCTGGGCTCTTTGGGATCGGACGAGTGGGTCCTGTCCCTGCTGCAGAAGTTTCTCGCCTCCCGCTACGAGGACGCCCTCGAGCGCGAGATGGAGGCGCACCTGCTCCAATGCGCCGAAACGGTCCGGGGCCGCGCAAACCGCAGGAACGGCTCGGCCAGGCGCACCGTCAAGACCTCGCTCGGCACGCTGTGCATCCGCCTGCCCAGGGACCGCGAGGGCAGCTTCGAGCCCATCGCCGTCACCAAGTGGGTCAAGGATGCCAAGGAGACGGAGCGGCGGATCCTGCACATGTACACCGTGGGCGGAGAGCTCGACGCCGTGGGCGCCACCGTCAAGGCCATCTACAAGGGCAGGCTCCCCCAGCGCAGGCTGGCAGGCCTTGCCGCCTCCTTCTGGGACGGCGTGCGCGGCTGGCAGAACCGCCCCCTGAAGCCCCTCTACCTCTATCTGCGCCTGTATCCCGTGCCGGTGCCGGGCAGGGCGAAGGACAAGGCCGGCGGCTGCGCGGCCTACGCCTTCCTCGGCTGCGACGCCTTCGGCCGCAGCGAGGTGCTCGGCCTGTGGCGCAACGACACGGACTCGCAGGCGACCTGGCTGCAGGTGCTCGAAAACCTCAAGGAGCGCGGCGTGGAGGACATCCTCTTCTTCGCCATGGACGGCATGCCCGGGCTCGTGGAGAGCATAGCCAGCGTCTTTCCGAGAACGCTGGTCCAGCCCCGCGCCGAGTCGGTCGGCCAGTCGGCGGACTAGGGCGCCCTCGCCCCGACGCGCCTCCGCACGCCTGCCCATGCACAGCCCAAGGCAGGCGTGAAGCGCCAAAGCGCACACTTCCTTGACAGTCGCGAAGAGCATACGTAGAATATTTTGGGAATTTGTTTAGACTTGCAGGGCCGCCGCGTGCCAATTGCCTTGCCGAGCCTCTCCGCAACGCCGCATCTGCTGCGGCATTCCTGCAGACGCCGTCTGCACTGCAAGGCCTTTTCCATGGAACAGCTTCAGGCACTGCACAGCTTTCTTGCCGCCAGCGGCTGGCCAGCCCTTCCGCTGGCTGCGGCCTGCGCCTTCGGCACGGGCTTCATGCTCCCGGTGCCAGGCTGCGTTCTTGCCGTGGCCTGCACGGCCCTCTTTGGCCTGCCGCTCGGCGTGCTCTGCGCATGGCTTCCTGCCTGCGCCGGCGCGGCCTGCTCCTTTCTGCTCGCGCGCAGCCTCGGCAGAGGCGCCGTGGAGCGGCTCGTCCCTGCGGACAGCCTTGCCCGCATGGACCGGGCAGCCGCCCGCCACGGGCTTGCCGGCGTCTGCCTTGCCCGGGCCATGCCCTGCATTCCCTTCGGCATGGCAAGCCTTGCCTGCGGCCTTTCGGGCATGGGCTTCGGCCCCTACATGGCAGGAACCCTGGCAGGCAAGCTCGTGCCGACGCTGGCCTACGCCCTGCTGGGCGAGGCCGCCCTCTCCCTTTCCTGGCAGGAGCAGAGCCTGCTGCCTGCCGGCATTGCGGTCCTGGCCGCTGCCTTTCTTCTGCTGACAAGAGTCCGCCGGAAGGGCGGGCCAAGTGAGGAGTAATGCTCCAGCGCTATATTCGTCCCCTCTGCTTTCTGCTCTTTCTGGCAGGCGTGGTCGGCTTCGCCTTGGCCACGGGCCGCGGCGGCGGCATCGTTGACCAGACCTTTCTCGAGCGCTTTGCCGGCTTCGCGGCCGGCGCGCCCTTCAAGGCCGGCCTGCTCCTGCTCTTCGGCCTGCCCCTGGCCGGCGTCTTCCTGCTCCTGCCGGAGCAGCTGTCTGCGGCCTTCAGCGCCGCCTACTTCGGCCCCTGGGCCGGGATTCCGCTGACGGCCTGCCAGCTCCTCGCCGAGGCCTACTTCGCCTTTGCCGTGTCCCGCGTGCTCCTGCGGCCGGATCTGCGCTCCCTGCTGGTGGCGCCTGGCGCCAAAGAACGCCTGCGGCCGCTTTCCTGGACGCAGAGCCTCTCGTCCGAGGCCTGCTTCGCGCTGGAGAGCCTGCTCCTGCTCTGCCCCTTCCTGCCGGCGGGCCTGGCAGGCTTCGTCCTCGGCCTCACGGGCATGCGCCCCAAGGCCTTCGGCATAGGCGCCATGCCCTGGCTCTTCCTGCGCGCCTGCGTTGCCGGCACGGCCACGGTCCATCTTTCGGGCTCCCTCGCGGTCTTCCTGGCAGCCCTAGGCTCCCTGCTCTTCCTGCTCTTCCTCTGGTGCCTGGTCCAGCTTTTCAAGAAGCGCATGCACAGGGACGCCATGGCCTCCTCCCAGCGCATTCCCGCGCGCAGGCCTGTCCGGGAAGCCCAGCCGCCGGACCAGGGCAAGCTGGCTGCCCACCGCATCGCCGAAGAACTGAACCGCCCGGCCATTGACGACAGCCTCGCCATGGAAGCCAGCCTTCCCGTGGATGGCGCCATGGTGGTCTGCGTGGAGGACGCCGGCTGCACGGATCCCGACGTGGCCAGCCTCATCGAAGCGGAAGCCAAGCGCATGGGCATAGCCTTTGCCGTCTGCAGCCTCGCGCCGAGGCCAGACCGCCCGGGCATTCCCGTCAAGCCCGGCTTCGGCGCCAAAGACAGGGTCAGCGATCTGGACGAAGTCTTTGCCAAGGCCTTCGGCACGGGCTGCGGCACCGTGCTCGCCGTCAGGGCGGCCACGCCGCTGGTCCGCGAATCCATGCTCCGCAGGGCGCTGCTGAGGCTCTCCCGCTCCTCGCTCGTGCTTGGCCCCACGTCGGGGGGCTGCTATCTCGTCGGCCTGCGCCGCGAAGCCCGCGCAGGGCAGGGGACGCTGCGCCGCTACGAGTCGGCCCTGCTCGCCGGCCGGACCTTTGAAAGCGATCTTTCCTTCGCGCTGGCAGGCTTCTGCCGCAGGCCCGAAACCCTGCCGCTGCTCCCCAGGACCAAGGATCTGACCAAGCCTCTCGTGAGCGTCGTCGTGCCTGCCGAGGGGGATGCCGACGCGGTTGTCCGCACCGTCGCCTCAGCCTGCCAGGGTCCCTGGACCGAGTGCTTCGTTGCCGACCCCGGCGAGGGGACGGAGACGGCCGCCCTGGCCGCCCATGCCGGCGCCGAAGTCATCTCCGTGCGCGGCGCCGAAGCCGTCCGCCTCAACGAGGTGGCCCACGCCGCGCGGGGCCAGATTCTGCTCTTCGCCGCGCCCGGCACCGTGCTTCCCCGGGGCTTCGACGCCATGGCCTGGGAGACCCTCCAGCAGGAGGGCTGCCGCGTCGGCTGCTTCAGCCTGCCTGCCGCCGTCTCCCCCGTGCGGCGGGCCATGCTCTGGGCCGGCACGACGATCTTCAGGACGGCCGCCTTCGGCCGTCCCGGCATGAGCCAGGGCATCTTCTTCAGGCGCGAGGACTTCCGGACGCTGCAGGGCTTTTCCGCCAAGGCCGGCGAGGGCAGGGCGGTGCAGGAATTCGTCTCCCGGCTCCAGGACCTCGGGCGCATGGTCATCCACAGCGCCCGCGTCGAGATGCCGGGCATGGAGCAGGCCGGCGCAGGCAGGGGGCTCTCGGAGATGCTGGAAAGCGTCGCCGGATCCGCCAGGCGCATCCTTGCCCCCGCTTTGGGCGCCAGGCGCTCCGGCCAGGCAGGCGGCGCGCCTGCCGGCGATCTCGAAGGCGAGGCCAGAAGCCTGCTTGCCCCCTGCGACCACTGCGGCAGGTGCACCGAGGCCTGCCCCATGCTCAAGCGCCATGGCATCGACCTCGCAGGCCTTGCCGAGGCGCCCCTGCTTGCCTGGTCCTGCTTCCTCTGCGGCCAGTGCGCCAGGGCCTGCCCTGCCGGCATCGACGGCGTCAGGCTTGCCCATCTTCTGCGCGAGCAGTACGTTCAGGCCCACAACGGCCGCATGGCCCGTCCGGGCCACGGCAGAACCATAGCCGCCAGCCGCCATGCGCCCGTGGTGGTCAGCCGCTCCAAGCCCGGCGCCAACATCCTGCTCGACCAGGACTTCTGCTCCAGCTTCCCCGAGACCGCGCTGGCCCTGGCCGGCTTCGCCTTCAAGGGCGGCATCGGCGTCGTCGTTGCCGATGCCGGCGCCCGCCTTGCCATGCTCGGCATGGCGGCCCAGGCCAGGACAAGCCTCCAGCGCCTCAGGGAGGCGCTCTCCGCCTGCAAGGCAAGCATGCTCTACACCGTTTCCCCGGCTACCCACGCCCATCTCGAGCAGGCTGGCGGCTTCGATGTCCAGCCGGTCTACGACTTCCTGGCGGAGCAGGGCCTGCCCGCCCGCGTGGACGGTTCGCGCTTTGCGCTCTTCACCCCCTGCGTGGACCGCGACCACGAGAACTTCGCCAAGGGTTTCGCCGGCTTCCTGACCAGCCAGCCCCTGCGCATCGACGACGTGCCCTGCTGCGGCGCAGGCGGCGAGGCGTCGGTGGCGGAACCCGAAGTGGCGGCCCAGATGAAGGCCCGCATCCGCGCCTGCCCCAAACCCGTGGCCACCACCTGCACAGGCTGCGCCGTGACCCTCGCCCGCGCGGGCTGCCGGGTGGCGCACGCCCTCTCCCTGGCGCTGGAAACGCCGGAGGAGCCGCTCTCCGGCGTGCGTGCAGCCAAGGCCTATCTTGGCTTCCTCCTGCGCCTGAGAAACCTCGGCAAGGCGGATGCTCCCGTGTCGCGGCCCCATGCCGCTCCGCTCGGGGCCGCCATGGCAGGCTCGCCGGATCTGCCGGAAGCCCCGCAGGGCGGGCTCGACATCGACTTCGACGGCCCGGATCTGGGCGTGCCCGAAGCCGAACCAGGGCTTGCGCCCGGCAGCGCCCCGGAACAGCGGGAGGCTGGAGAGGCCTGCGCGCATGCCCTCCACCCCGCAGGCCCTGAAGGCGAAGCCGCAGGCACCGGCTCCGCCGCAACCGAACCTTCCCCCTCGCAAGCCGCGGAACAGTCCGCGGGGAGACAGCAGTCATGAACAAACTCATCGGCGTCATCGGCGGCTCCGGCCTCGACAATCCCGAACTCTTCCTTCCCGAATCGGAAAACTTTCCCGAAACCCCCTTTGGCAAGCCCTCCAGCCCCCTGCGCACGGGCGTCCTCAAGGGCTCGGACACGCGCATCGTCCTGCTGGCCCGCCATGGCCTCGAGCACACCATCCCTCCGCACAGGGTCAACTACCGCGCCAACGTCTACGCGCTGAAAAAGGCCGGCTGCACCCAGATCGTTGCCTCGGCCTGCTGCGGCTCCCTGCAGGACAGGTTCGGGCCGGGCTCGCTCGTGGTGCCGGACCAGTTCATCGACTTCACCCGCCAGCGTGCCAGCACCTTCTTCGACCGCTTCGAGCCGGGCGAGATGCGCCACCAGGTCATGGCCCGTCCCTTTGCCCAGCCCGTGCGCGAAGCCCTGCTTGCGGCCTGCCGGGCCTGCGGGCTCGAGGCAGGCGACGGCGGCTGCATCGTCACCATCGAAGGCCCCCGCTTCTCCACCAGGGCCGAGTCGCGCATGTTCCGCCTGCTCGGCGGCGACCTCGTCAACATGACCATCGCCACCGAGTGCATTCTGGCCAACGAGATCGGCCTGCCCTACGGCGTGCTGGCCATGGTCACGGACTACGACAGCTGGAGCGACGAGCATCCGCCCCTCTCTCTCGAGGAGCTGCTCGCCGTGCTCGGCAGCAACAGCGACAGCTTTACCCGCGTGCTGGCCGAGGCCCTCAAGCACCCTGCATAGCCCGCTCGCCGCTCCGTGGAGGAGCTCTGTGGACGTCTTCGCCTCGCTTCCCTGCACCGGCCGAAACCTTTCCCGCTACGTGCAGCCCGTGCTGCTGGCCCTCCTGCTCCAGCGGCCGCGCTACGGCTACGCCCTGCCGCAGGATCTGGCGGCCACGGGCCTCTTCGGGGACAATCCGCCCGATGCGGCCGGCATCTACCGCATGCTCAAGAGCATGGAGGCCAACGGCATCCTCGCTTCGTCCAGCGCCGGATCCAGCACCGGCCCCGCCCGGCGGCTCTATGCGCCGACCGAGCTTGGCTGGGCCTGCATGGACCGCTGGGTGCAGACGCTGACCTCCCACCGGGCCCATCTGGACCGCGTGCTGGCAGGCCTTGCCCAGATGAAGCCCGCCGTCCGGAAGGCCGTGGATCTCGTCCCTTTCGACGCCGGCGCAGGGCCCACGCCAGGCTCCGGCGACGCCGGGACATAGCTGGGAAAGGTGCAGAGGCAAAGGGGAAGCCTGCGGCTCAGTCCAGGCAGATGATCGCCCTGGCCCTCCCCGTGAGCGGCTCCGGACTGCCCTCGCGGACAAGATAGGTGTGCTCGAGCCCCAGCATGCCAATGCCGGCAAGGCTTATCTTCGGCTCCACGGCAAGACACATGCCGGCTTCCAGCGGCTTGGCAAAGCCCCGCGCCAGGGCGGGACGCTCGTCCAGGGAGAGGCCGATGCCGTGTCCGAGGAAGGCAAGCTGGTCCTCGCCCATGCCCATGAAGCCCTCGGCAAAGCCGAGGCTCGTGGCCTGCGCCCTGGCCTCGAGCCAGACTTCGGAGGGGATGGCGCCTGGCTTCAGCTTTTCCAGCGCTCGTTCCAGAATGGCAATGCAGGCGTCGTGGGCCCGCCGGACGCTGTCCGGCATGCTGGAGGCCTTTCCTGCCCAGTAGACCTGGGTGCGGTCGGTGTTGTAGCCGGCAAAAGAGCAGCCCATGTCCATGGCGAGGGGCGTCCCGTGTTCCCAGACGACGTCGCCGGAGCCCAGGAAGGGCACGGCGGGATGCGAGCCCCGGCAGCCCAGCGGGCCCGGGTAGCAGGTCGGATAGAGGCCGGATGCGCCGCAGGAGGCGTAGCCGTAGTGCATCTCCTCGCCGAGGGCGCGGCTGCGCGAGAGGCCGTCGCTGCCAAGGCGCATGGACGCCTCCACGTAGCAGAGGGCCAGCCCGCGCTCCGTCATGCCGGGCCTGAGGCGGGAGGGCAGGACTTCGTCGAAGACCCGGGCGTGGATGGCTCCGCAGGCGCGCATGCGCTCCTGCTCGAAGGGCGTCTTCACCATGCGCGCCAGGGCTATGGCCTTGTCCCCATCGGCGAAGGCCGCTCCCTTCAGCCTCGAGGCCAGCATCTCGGCCATGGCCCAGCTGCAGCCTTCCCTGTCCACGGCAAGGGTCTTCGGCAGGGGCGAGCCGGCATCGTCCGCGATGGCGGGAAGCTCCTTGAAGGAGGTGAAGCGCACGATGCGCTCCAGCGGCGACTCCAGACGGGCGCGGGCGAGGCCCTTGCGGACCAGAAGCACGGGCTGTCCTTCAAGGGGCAGCCAGAGCAGGCCCGATGCCAGCGTGCCCGTCAGGTAGTAGACGTTCGTGCGACCCAGGGCGAGCAGGCCACCGGCTTCGGGCGCCGTTTCGGCAAGGAACTCGCGGCAGCGCTTCTGCCGGAGCCGGAGTTCGGCCTCGGGCAGGCGCTCTATGGCCGTGAACGGCGCTGCGGCGCTGGCATGGCCAGAGACAGGAGAAGCTTGGGACGGCATGGCGTGCTCCTTGGCTGGGGTGCTCGCCTTGCAGATAGATGGAAGGCGGGTGAACGAAGCTAGCCGCCTTTGGCCTGTCTGGCAAGGGGAAGGGCAGGTTCTGCCGGGAAGCTGACACTGTGCCCGGCTTCGCGGATTCGGCTGCGGGCCGTGCCGGCTTCCCTTGGCGCAAGCCGGTCCCGAAGCGGCAAAAGGCCCCGTTCCACTGCGCCGGAACGGGGCCTTGCTGATGCCTTGCTGATGCCTTGCTGATGCGGGGATCTGCGTGCGCTTCAGCGAGCTCTAGTCGTCGCTGTCATCGCCGAAGTCGCCGCCGTCGCTGTAGTCGTCGCTGGACGCATCGCTGGCGTCGCTGCTCCAGCTGGCCTGCTGGTAGCCGCCCTGGTCATAGCCGCCCTGGTCATAGCCGCCCTGATCATAGCCGCCCTGATCATAGCCGCCCTGGTCATAGCCGCCTTGGCTGTAGCCCTGGTCGTAGCCGCCCTGATCATAGCCGCCTTGGCTGTAGCCCTGGTCGTAGCCGCCCTGACCATATCCATTCTGGCCATAGCCTTGATCATAGCCGCCTTGGCCGTAGGCAGGCTGGCCGAATCCCTGGCCATAGCCCTGATCATAGCCGCCCTGGCCGTAGGCAGGCTGGCCGAATCCCTGGCCATAGCCCTGATCATAGCCGGGCTGGTTGTAGGCCTGCTGGGCATAGCCTTGCTGCCCGTAGCCGCCGTAGGCGGGGTCGGTCTGGGTGAAGTCGCTGTCATAGGGCCCTTGCTGAGGAGCCTGCTGGGAAGTCTGCTGGTCGGCGCTGGACTCCTGCTGGGGCGTGCCGGCATTGGCAGGGCGTCCGCCGAAGATGGCGCGTCCAGCTGCGGAGATGGCGGCGCCTGCGAGCACGCCGGCCGCCGCGCCCTTCAAGATATTGCCGAAGCCTGGCTTCTGCTGGGCGTTGGGCGCCTGCTGTCCCCACTGCTGCTGAGGCTGTCCGTAGGGTGCCTGAGGCTGCCCCTGCTGGGCATAGTGCTGCTGGCCGTAGGGATTGGGCTGTCCCCACTGCTGCTGGGGCTGTCCGTAGGGTGCCTGCTGTCCGTAGGGCGCCTGCTGCTGAGGCTGTCCGAACTGGTGCTGCTGGGGCTGCTGTCCCCATTGCTGCTGAGGCTGCTGTCCCCACTGCTGCTGGGGCTGTCCGTAGGGTGCCTGCTGTCCCCACTGCTGCTGGGACTGCCCGTACGGAGCCTGCTGGGACTGTCCATAGGGGGGCTGCTGCTGAGGCTGTCCGAACTGGTGCTGCTGGGGCTGTCCGTATGCCTGCTGGTACGCCTGCTGGGGCTGTCCCTGCTGGGCATAGGGCTGCTGTCCGTAGGGTGCCTGGGGCTGTGTCCACTGCTGCTGGGCATAGGGCTGCTGTCCGTAGGGCGCCTGGGGCTGCGCCCACTGCTGCTGAGGCTGGCCGTAGGGAGCCTGAGGCTGTCCCTGCTGGACATAGGACTGCTGTCCGTAGGGTGCCTGGGGCTGTCCCCACTGCTGCTGAGACTGTCCGTAGGGTGCCTGAGGCTGTCCCTGCTGCGCGCCGGCCTGGGACGGGGCGGGCTGGGCTTGGGCGGAAGCTGGCTGCGCAGCCTGAGGCTGAGCCTGCGAAGCGCCCTGCGCCTGGGTGGCATCCTGCGACTGGACTGGCTGGGGCTGGCTGGCGTTCGTGCCGGCTTCGACGGGTTTCACATTGCTTGCATCGGCCATGTTATACCTCCAGAGGAGAAAGCTGGGCGTGAATTCTCTTGGCTTGAATTCGTCTTGGAGCGCTATACGGATCCTCGCTGCGGACGGGGCGCAAGGTTCGGAAATCCGCAGGCCTTCCTCATGACGGAGGACAGCTGTGCAAGGCTGAAGCCTTGCCTGGCGAAAAGCCTGCGCTGGTACTCTTGCGTAAAACAGACGATCTTGCAAGCGCCAGTCCAGCGGGCGCTGGATGCCGTTGTGCCGGAAGCACGCCTTGCCCCGGGCGCCTGCGCGGCGCGGCAGTGCGGGCGCAGCCTGAAGCAGAGGACCGGCTCGTGGGCTCTGCCGGGCTGGACGCTGGCTGGCATGCTGGGGGGAGTCCTGAGTCCGGGGCCCGGAGGTGCATCCTGATCCGGCCCCGCTGTCAGGCCCTGTCCGCCGGTGGCAGAGCTGGCATCCAAGGGAAGGGCGATGCCTCGCCGGCAGGGACGAAAGCCCCGCAGCCAGGGGCGCGATGGCGCGCAGTGCAGCGGCGCCGCGGGTGCCGGCCTGCCATGTGGGCTGGCTGACGTCCTTTCCCCTCCAGAGGCGGGGAGCTTGGCGCGCAGGGAAAGGGCCTGCGGCAGCTGCGGCATGCCGAGGCCAGGAAGCCCGTCAGCCGGCCTCAGGCGCCCGCGCGCCCTGTCCTGCCGGCCGGGACGGCTACCTGGCGCGCAGGACGAGGCGTTCTGCCCCAGCGTCCCTGATGGGGCTGTGCCTGCGGATGTAGTCCTCGACGACCTCGAGGTCGCCCGCCGCGGGCGCAGGCACGATTCTGCCTTCCTTGAGCATGTCGAGCTTGTCGCCGCCGCCGGCGTGGTAGCTGGTGAGCGCAACCTTGTATCTGCGGCCGGGCTCGATGCGCTCGGGGCCCTTTGCGCCTTCAAGCTCGGCTCGGACGATGCGGGAGCCCTGGGGCCTGGCCAGGTCGGCCTCGTAGCGGAAGCCGGCGGGATGGACGAGGTAGGCGCCGCTGTGGCTGTCGTCCTGCACGCCGTGCTCCAGGGCCTGCAGGATCTGCCTGCCCGTGAACTCCTTCACGACGAGGGTGTTGCCGAAGGGGTGCATGGCAAGCATGTCGCCGCGGGTTATGGGACCGACGGGAAGGCGGGCGCGCAGGCAGCCGCCGGTGGTGAAGGCCATGACGGCGCCGAAGCGGCGGCCCCAGTCGAGGAAGGCGTCCACGGTGACGGTGCCGGAGGGGCATTCGCCGGTGCGGCAGACCATCATGCCGTCCGGCCTGCCTATCTCGCCGACGCCTATCTGGGTCGCCCGGTAGGCTTCGATCTGCCGGGCATAGGCGTCGGCGAGCGCGCTTATCTTGTCGTCTCTGGGGCTTGCGGGATCAAGGAGGCGGGGCTGGCCGCGCCAGCCGACCGGGACGCCGTCCCTGTCGAACTGCACTTCGAGCTCGCCGAGGTATCTGGCCGCATATCTGGCCGTGACGACGAGGACGGGCCTGCCCGAGGGCGAGCGCTCCACGACGGGATAGGGACCTTCGGCCTTCTCGTCGGGGCTCGAGCCGATGTAGCTGTGGGAGTGGCCGCCGACGATCACGTCGATGCCGTCGATGGTGCGGGCAAGCTCCCGGTCGGCTGCAAGGCCGATGTGGGTGAGCGCCACGATCACGTGGACGCCCTGGGCCTCAAGGGCCTTGACCGCGGCTTCCAGGGTCCTGCGGCGGTCCGTGAACTTCGTCTTCGTGCAGGCCATGCTGGGCTCGACGACGTCCTCGTTGGCAAGCCCGACGATGCCCACCTTGACGCCGCGCACCTCGCGGACGATCCAGGGCTGGAACTTGGCGCCGAGCAGGGGGCATCCCTTCTGGGGATCGAGGTTGGCGGCCAGCACGGGATAGGTGCGCCTGCCCAGATTTCGGGCGATTTCGGCGCATCCCTCGTCGAACTCGTGGTTGCCCAGCGTGGCCGCGTCGAAGGGCATGAGCCGGTTGAGCTCGGCAAGCATGGGCATGCGGCACACGGAATAGAAGAGCGTGCCCTGCACCTGGTCGCCGGCGTCGAGGGCAATGACGTTGTCGCTCTGCGCCTTGGCGTCTTCGATGGCCTTGGCCACGCGGGCGTAGCCGCCGTAGCAGTCCCTGTCGCTGAAGCAGGCCTGCCAGCCTTTGTCCGTGCCGGCGAGGTAGGCGTGCATGTCGTTGATGTGGAGAATGACGAGATCGAGACCGCCTTCCGGCGCCTTGGCCTGGCCGAAGGGCGCTTCCCTGCCGGCGCAGCCGCCGAGGGCAAGGGCAAGGCAGAGCAGGACGCGGACGAGCAGGAGAGAGGGACGCAGGACATTCATGGACACAGGCCTCCTGGCAGACGGAGCGCGGGGAGAAGGGCTGCGCCGGCATTCCGGACGGGGCAGGGCGCACCGGAAATGCATGCTGGAAGCGCGCTGCAGGCGTCTGGCACGTGGCGAGCATCTCTGCCTGCAGAGCCTCGCCTGATGCGCAGGGCACTCATTTTTGCCCTTGCCTCACCAGCCGTCAAGCCGCACGCAAGTCGCGCGCAAGCCGCACGCAAGCCGCACGCAAGTCGCACGCACTCCATGCGTCCAAACAGCCATGGGGTCTTCTGGTCCGCGAAGGGGAACATGCCCGGGGAGCGCTGCCGGGACTCGCGACTCTGCCGATAAATTGCAGTGAATTCCTAGAGAAACATGGCCATGTAGACAGGCAGATGGATAATGCCGTCCTTTACCATGACGTCTTTTTGATACAGAATAAATTTTTCTCCAAGGCGTGAATTAAATTTATTGATAAATTTATCTAAAGAAGAATGGTTTCTATATGAAGACGATTTTACTTCAATAGGTAAAATTTTTTTGTTATTTGAAATAATAAAATCTATCTCAATATTATTGATACGATTTTGCGTATCAACTCTTGAATAAAAAAATAATTTATATCCTTGGCTACGTAGTGTTTGAGCAACGACATTTTCTAAAAGCATACCCTCATTAACATTGAGCTTATCAAGAAGAATCGACTTGTATAGCATATTGTCGATATATTCTTTATCACGAAATGTAAGTGATACAAGTAGTCCAGTATCTCCCAT
>Ga0310691_10005362_pt1 | contig 14080 bp, 26 predicted proteins | sample 176DNAGHGlowgp2_FD_203887 | JGI IMG/M metagenome (GOLD analysis project Ga0310691, IMG submission 203887) | Sheep rumen microbial communities from Palmerston North, Manawatu-Wanganui, New Zealand - 1766 DNA GHGlow gp2 (v2) (version 2) | ecosystem: Host-associated > Mammals > Digestive system >... | reverse complement strand
TCATTATTAAGAGCCTTTTTATCAAAGATTGCATTATAGGCGTAAATCTCTTTGATATTGTACTTTTTCAGAGTGCTTTCAAAAATCCTTTGTGCGGTTTTTAAGGCTACAAGTTTGCGCTTTCCATTTTTCAAATCTCTTTCATAGTTAGGGATTTTTTCTGCATAGTAAGCAGTATTCATCAAATCTTTGTGACCGCAGTAAATGTCAGCGATAACAAAAGAATAAGTTTCATAAACCTTGCCCTGTTTATCAATGATAGCAAAGCCTAAATCGTAAGGCAAAGGCTGTTCTACAGAATTAGCAGTTTCAGTATCAAGCACGCAATAAAATTTCTTGTTCATAGTTTTTTGTTCTCCTTTTCTATTAGGTTTTTCTGTCTTTCTCTTGACAAGTATTATTATATCACTTTGGGATAGTAAAGCAAGCCTTTTTTGCTTTATTTTCTTTTGTTTGCACTTAATAATCTAAAGTAGGTGAGAACAAGGTTCCTGGAGTTGTCAAGCAGGTTTTCGCTTAACAAAATTAAGTTTTCGGGATCAGATACTTTAGAAAGTTAAGCGAAAACCTGCTTGACAAAAGGCATCGGGTATGGTATAATGGAAATTCGGCGCTCGCTGGCTTTTTTTGAGCCAGCTCGCGCCGTTCGTTAATTATTTTAACTTAGATTGTTAGTAAAAATAATTTACTTTAGATATAAAAGTGAGCGTTTGAGAATTCTCAAACGCTCTGAAAGGAGGACACAAACACAATTCTATTCTTATAAAATGCCCGTGGTGGGGTTCGAACCCACGACTTACAGATTAAAAGTCTGTTACTCTACCAACTGAGTTACACGAGCGAGAGGAAAAGCGGGCGGTTTCGTAAGGTCAAACCGCCAAAGCCCTTAGTGGTTAGGCGATACTAAACTTCGCCACCTTCTTATCAAAGGTCTTAACCACCTTGTCCTCACCAAGAGAACGGAACAGAGCGGAAATACGCTGAGAAGTCCAGCCAGCGACCTCTTCATCGGTCGTCAGCTCTTTCAGCTCTGCGATAGAGACAGGCTTATCCATCTCTGCAAGAGCATCATAGAGCTTCTGTGCCCGAGCGTCAGACTCTGCTTTCTTCTTAGTATTGTCCGAACGCTTCCGAGATAACAGCTCTACTTCGTGGTTGCAAAACTCAACAATCTCATCGTGGTCAGCAAGCAGGTTGGCAATCGTAGTGAACATCTCTTTCTTAGTCATAATCAACATCTCCTTTTCTTTTTTGTGCCTTTATTATAGCACAGATTTTTTTGTTTGTCAAGCACTTTTTTCGTGATTCTGAAAGATTCTTTTTTCTCTCTTTCCTTGACTGTACCCTTATTATATCATAAGGTTTTTTCTTTGTCAAGAGGTTTTGAAAAAAATCTGCAACTTTTTTTCAGCGTTTGGTGTTCTGCCTACTCAGCCTTGCAGTGCTTTTCGCTTACTAACCTTATCCCCAAGGGGACTCACCTATCCGTGGTGAGTGCCTTTTCCCTCCTGACATTGTCTATTATAGCACTTTGGTTACGGATTGCAAGCCCTTTTTGCTTAATTTTCTTTTGTAAAGAGCTAAGAAAGTTAAGTTTCGGGATCAAAAAGATTTAGAAAATTAAGCAAAAAGGCTTGACAGAAATGGCTTGAGTGTAGTATAATAGAATTTTCGGCCCAGGCGCAGCATAATGCGGCCGCGCTTGGGCCGACAAAAAGAAAGCCAAGACTTAACTTAATTAAGTCCTGGCTTAAAATAAACAAGTATTAGTTACTCTAATTCCCATTCATCTTCCTGTTTGTTATCGAGATTCATAACCCTATCACAAAAGTCACAGAAAAGACCGAGAGTCCCTCTATCCCAAGAGCTACCATAATAGTCTAAAAGGTCTTTGTTAGAGCTATCTAAGACGTCTGAAATATTACAGAGAAAATCGCACATTTGCTTGCAAAGATTCTTTTCTTCTTTAGAAAATTTGACAGAGGTTACAGAGGTTTTTAATTCCATTTTATTCTCTCCTTTCTTAGTTCGTTTGAAGTAAGTAAATTGTTACTAATACTGTATAGATAATTTCTAAAATACCGATAAAAGCACAAAAATAATAATCTTTCTTGTTAAACCCGATAAAAACAAAACAAAAACCAATAAGGAAGAGAAATGGACTTAAAACGCTTATTATAATATTCATCATTGTTTTGGTATCTCCTTTTCTTTATTGTACTTGTATTATAGCATTTCTTTTTCAAGATGTCAAGCAGAATTTACTATTTTTCAAGCATTTTTTCTTTATCACGATACTTTGTTCATTTTTCCGATTTTGTAAGCAACTCAGCTTCAAAACCCAGGATAAACATCTATAATTTTCAAAAGTCTGGGAAAACGCGGCGGCGCCGTGAGAAAGATGATTCTAATTAGTTCGAAGATTGTTCTCACGGCGCCCGCGTCTCTTAATAAGTATCAAGGCCCATCATTTCTGCTTCTGCTTCACTAACTTTACCATAGCAGACAGGATTTTCATTTGGAAAGATTTCTGCTAAATAATGTCTGTGGTCTGCACAAGTAGCGTTGTTTGCAAGTTCAGTAAAAAATTCTTCCCCGCAAAGCTCGCTATCTTCATCTTCAATTCCCCACCAGTAAGTAGTCCAGTTAGTAGCCATTTTGTGTTCCTCTCTTTCTCTCTTGTTCTCTTGTTTGTAATTACATTATAGCAAAGGGTATTTATCTTGTCAAGGCAGAATTTGCTATTTTTTGAAAAACTTATGATAAAAAGGTCGCAGGTTAAGATTTGAAAGCATTTCAGAAGCAAATCACTTGGATTTTTTAAGATGTTTTACTAAGGGTTACACTCATTTTTGGGAGCAATTTTTTGAAAAATTTTTTTCATTTTTCTCTTGACAAAATTGTCTGGGGTATGGTATAATGGAATTTCGGGGCGCACCTGAAGCAAGGCGTACAAGTGCGCCCCGACAGGAAGATTTCCTGTAGGGGCGTACCTGTTTCAGCTTAGGCGATGGTGAAGTAAGCCTTGCCCTTCTCCATCGTCTTGACTACCCTGTCGCCAAGCTTGCGGAACAGAGCGGACACCCTCTGGTTGGTGTAACCGGCGACTTCCTCATCGCTGGTCAGCGCCAGCAATTCAGAGATAGTCACGGGCTTGTCCATTTCAGCCAGCGCCTGATAGACCTTCTCGGCCCTGTCCTCGGCTTCCTTCTTAGCCTTGGTGTTAGTGGACTTACGCTTTGCCAGCAGTTCAATCTCGTGCTCCAGCCCTTCGATTACCTCACGGGCTTCATCCGTGTCGATAGTGGTAGCATACTCAATAGCCAGTTCAAACATTTCCTTTTTAGTCATTTTTCATCGTCTCCTTTTTTGTTTTTTTCTTTGTTGTGCCTTTAGTGTACCATATTCAGTTGTGATTGTCAAGAGGTTTTTGAAACTTTTTTTCAGTTCAAGGTACTTACTTCGTTCAGCACCAAGAGCCGTTTTTTCTTTTTCTCTCTCCCTCTGACATTATGTATTATATCAAATTTTTAAAAATCCGTCAAGATATTTTTTAAAAAATCTTTGTTAAGTTTTTAACGGGATACGCGGCCGCTGTTATGATAATCTTTTAACAAGCCCCATAGTTACCTTTGAGCAAGGACGCCCGCGTTTTCCTTTAAAAGTTCAGCTAACAGATATTCAAACATTAATACAGTTTTGTAATGCTTTTTAATCAGTTCTATTGCTTTAGTAGTAGCGATTTTTTCATCATACAGATTGCAATAATAAGTTTGTAACTTAATTGCAGTTTCTATATTATTAGCAGTTATTTTTTCTATTTTTTTCTTTTTCAAATGAGCCTTATATAACTTAACAAGGTTCAAATTATCTATAGTTAAATAATGTCCAACCTCGTGCATTAGACTTAGAGTAAAAATAGAAACTGTAGGGCATTTGTAATGTTTTTTAACATAGTTCATAAAACCTATATCAAAATAAGAATGGTCCCACAATACGTAACTAATTTCTTTAGTGTTATTATAATAGGCCCATTCATCGCCCATAAAAACATCAAGTTCACCGCAGTCTATTTTTTTCAAAAAAGTATTAATAAGGTTATTTAACTTTTCTTCAAGACCAGGAATTTGTTTATCCATTTTACTTACCTCTTGCTTTTGTTCGGTTTATCTAAAAAGCCTTGCCTTATACAAGGCTTTTCAGAAATGGTCTAATGTCCTTGCTTGCGTCTATTGTAGTTCCTAATTTCCAGCCCCTGCGGACTTTTTTATTATCATCAATCAGAATCTGAAAACCGCCTGCTTTTCTTGTGCAACTTGCTTTTGTAGTTCCGTATTTCACGCAGTGGATTTCATCATAAGGGAAATCGTATTTTTTAAGCCAATCTTTCTTTGCTTTGGTGACGGCTTTGTTATATTCCTTGCTACCACCTTTTGCCAACCAAGTAGTAACTACTACTTTCCAACCTCTTGCCTTTGCCATATTCAACAGGTTATTCAGTTCTTCTACTTCATACAAAGGGCTTGCGATTTCATAAGGGCGAGTGTTTTCACTCTCAAGGTCAAACAACCAGTTTTTCACGCCGTACAAGTCAGCGATTGTTCCATCCATATCGAATACTAACATTTTGTTCAGTTCGTTCATTCTTTGTGTCTCCTTTTCTTTTCTGATAAGAGTATATCAAAAAATTCTGAAAAGGTCAATTTACTTTCTTAGGACCTGCCTTTAGAAAATAAAGGGTTTCGGGCGTTTAGGTTTAGAAAATTAAGCAAGAACCTGCTTGACAAAAGTTGGTGGCGTGTGGTATAATAGAATTTCGGCGCGCCCACGCTAAAAAGCTCGCGTGGGCGCGCCGAGCAAAGAAAAGCCAGGACTTAATTTAATTAAGTCCTGGCCTATTTTTTATTCTACTTCAACCCAACCATCATCAAGAAGCATACTGATGGTCTCTTCTAAATCTTCTACGAGACCAACGCGTTCAAGGACTCCATTGGTATAGAATTCAAATCCATACTCGGAGATATTAATAACCTCGTAGTATTCATCCCAGTTTAAATCATAGGCGGTTCTTTCAAAGCATCTTGTAAACATTTTGTGTTCTCCTTTCTTTTTGTAATTATATTATAGCAGATATTTAAGTGATTATCAAGTATTTTTTAAAAATTTTTCTTGTTCCCATTTGTAAAGGGTTAAACCTGTTCTGTTATGAATACAAGAATAAAGAAACATAAAATCTTCATCTGTCCCATCTGGAAATCTCTCTTCAAAAAGTTTCATTCCATTTAAAAGAATTTCACTTGCAAGGGCATCAATTTTTCTTCCTTTAATATTCATTTTTTTGTTCTCCTTTTCTGTTTGTAACTGTATTATAGCAGATGTTTTGGTTCTTGTCAAGTCTTTTTTAAAATTTTTTTTAATGGATTATCCAGTCTCGAAACAAGCACTTGAAAAACATTTTATAAGTGCGTACAAGTTTTAAATTCCACTTCATTTCAATTTCATAGGTAGTCCCCTCTTCTTGCATATACCAAGACGGGAATTTAGGTTCTTTGCCAAAATGATAGTAAGTAAGCTCTGTCTTAAATTCCTTATAATTAATTTGCCAAACTGTTTTATACATCTTGTAGAGTTCTCCTTTTCTGTTTGTGCCTTAATTATATAGGATTTTTTTACATCTGTCAACCCTTTTTACTTTATTTTGGGAAATAAAAACTTTAGAAAGTTAAGCAAAAAGTATTTGACAAAATGGCTCGCAGGTAGTATAATGAAAATTCGGCCCGCGCCTGCTAAAAGCGTCCAGGCGCGGGCCGACCATAAAAAAGGCTGACTCGTAGGTCAGCCAAGGAGGAGGAGGACACAAGAGGTCAAATCCAATGGAGCTTGCCGTCTACTACATAGACGACATACTCATAGCCGTCATATTCCTGGATCTGCCAGTCGGTAGCTTCAAAGGGGACTTCCACTACTTCCAACCGAGCATTACGGCCATAAGAGCCAGCACCCATCTCACGGACGACCTTAATGAGGTCGTGGTCATCGCGGTCAATGTATTCATAGGGAGAGTTCTTGCCAAGAACACGATAAGCAGTTTCAGAGAGAGAAAAACCACCAAAGCAACGATTGATAACCAGTTCCATTTTTTTTTATCTCCTTTCGATTGGGATTGTTTCCCTGTGATTATGTTATACCATAGCCCAAGAGATATTGCAATTTAGTTTATAAGGTCTTTCGGGCTTTTCACTTAATTATCTGAAGTTCGCAGTTTAGAAAATAAAGTTCTTAGAGCGTGTGAAGAAGAGAATCCCGGAGCGCACCCAGCAAAGGCGGCCGGGTGCGCTCCGGCCTGGAGAGAGGAGTGGGGCGGGAGAGGTTATTCAACCTCTACCCAATGGCCCCAGCGGCAATCCTTTTCAAGTCGCCACACAGAGAAGTCAGAGTGACGGACGATGTAGGTAGCCGTGTCAGTCTTGATAAGGAAATCACCATAGGCGTTGCCACCTAATGAATTAAAAGTGACGCAGGAAGGAACCTTGGCTTGAAGTGCCTGGACAACTTTATTCAGATCAGAGAACCATACAGTATACATTATCTCACCCCCTTAGCAATCGAAGTCATAGCAGCCCATATAGGGATTGAAACCGCACTCATCCCACAAGGGTTCTTCATCGCAGTCATCTTCCCAATCGAGGTCTGCATCCTCGTCTGCATCCTCCTCTTCGCCGAACATATCATCCCAGCAAGAGGGGCAGATACTAGAGATAAGCATCTCACGGTCCTCAGGGGTCATATCAGGCATAGCATCCTGAATGGACATCCCATTCTGCCAGCGGTCATATGCGTCCTTGTCGCACTGGATATAGGTGGTGTGTCCGCAGAAGGGGCAAGTAGTAGGAACCATAATAGTCATAGTGTGTTCTCCTTTCGTGGTTGGGACTCTGTGTTCCCTGTGACTATAAGATACCACATCCTAAGGAATAATGCAAGCCCCTTTCACTTAATTTTCTAAGGTTTTTGGGAGCTAAACTTAATTATCTTAGGTGAAAACTTGTTTGACAAAAGTGATAGGGTGTGATATAATGGTATTTTCGGGCCGCGACCAGCAAAATGCGCCAGTCGCGGCCCGCCAAGGCAATTAAAATTATTTTCTAAGGTTATAACTTAATAATCCTAAGTTAAGATTCTTAGGTCTTAACTTAGGATTCTTAGTTTTCACTTTTTTAATTCTTCCATCCTCTTTTCCATTTTTTCAAGCTCTGCTTTCGTCTCTACAATCTTGCTTTCAAGCGTTTTGATTTCTTTTTCTCTTTTTTTAAAAGCTTTGTACTCTTCAAGAGTCATTCCCTTTTCTTCTGCTTTTGCTTTTTCTCTTGCTTCTTTCTTAGCTTTTCTTTCTTCCTTTTCCCTTTCTAACCTTGCAAACATTTCTTCTGTTGTCTCAGTATGATTAGGAATCTCTTTAACTTTTGCGTGGACATTTTCATTGAAAACCCAGTTCTGTTTTTTTGCAAAAGCCTCAGCTTCTTCTTTATTTGTAAAAGCATACAGATTATAATCTACATTAGGCATCCCTGACGAAGGGTCAAGCCCTTCTGCTATTTTATAATCGCCTTCTACAAGGAATCTGTAACCTTCAAAATACAGAGCGTTTTTGGTTTCAGCATTTGCAAAGTTCTTAGTGAGTTTCTTCATTGTTGTGTCTCCTTTTTTGTTTTTTTTGGAAGCGGTGAATTACTCCGAGGGACTTTTCAAACTGGCTACTAAGTGTCTTTCTGTTCACCGCTTCCTTAACTGTCTTTATTCTATCAGATGAGTGTTAGAAAGTCAAGGTATTTTTGCTTAATTTGGGAAAGTTGTTTCCTAAGAAAATTAAGTGTTTTTGGTCTTGACAAGTTGGTCATGGGTGTGGTATAATTTTTCGCGCGCAGCCGGTTGAACGCGGCGGCGCCTGCTTCATAGTAACATAGGAGCTTGTAAAAAGACGCGGACAGCTGCGCCCGCGTCTCTCTTTTCAGTTTTCCTTTTCTGCTTCTCTTGTTTTTCTTTTTTCAGCTTGCCTGTTATAGTCTTTCTTGCTTTTGTGTATCCGAGTGCCAGTATTGAACGGAACGGACACTCTATTTTTCTTCTCTTGCGCTTTCTTAGCTTTCTTGTTGGGGTTGCGGTCAAACATCTTTCAATCCTCCTCTTCTGGCATATAAGGTTCAGCTTCGTGGGCTTCCACAAGGATGGTCAGCAAGCGGTCATTCCACTCATTATCTGCGACCATATCGCAGTATTCACAGAAGGCGATAACAATGTCACTTTCGAAGCCATAAAGGCGGATAAGGCGGTCAGCAAGGGTCTTTCTGTAGTCGGTCATCGTAGTGTCTCCTCTCTTGTTTTGTGCCTTAATTATAGCGTATTAGCAGGCAGCCGTCAATAAATATTCTAAGGTTTTGGGAGCAAATACTTAATTTTCTAAAGCAAAATCCGAAGAAAAATAAGTCCTGGAGTGGACGTCGAGAGAATTAGCGGTGCGCGCCGCGGAGAGACGCCCCGGCGCGCACCGAGGAAAGCGAAGCCCCAGCGATTTGCTGGGGTCGTGTGTTACATCATATGGATGGCGGTCACGAGAGGATTGCTCAGGCGGTAGGTCAGCTTGTGTCCCTCGGCTTCGAGCTTGCGCTTCTCGGCATAGGTGGCGGCGACATCCTCGCCATTCTCATCGGCCCATCTGCCGAACTCTGGCACCTCGGTCAACTGGGTGTAAACCCTATATCCAGCATCTTTCAGCTCTTTCATCAAGTCGTAGTTGGTGGTCTCGTGGTAGAAGCTCCCGTTCTCTCTGTAGATGACATAGCTGACTTTTCTCATTTGTGTGTCTCCTTTTCTTTTCTTTTGATAATTCTATTATATCATAGATTTTTTATTTGTCAAGAGGTTTTTTAAAAAATGTTTCACTTTTTTAAAAATTGGTCTATTATTATTTGACTACTTAACCTTGTTATTTTGTACTCGGTGCCGTTATTCTCGGCTCTCCCCTCTGGACAAGTATATATTAGCATATCCTATAGGAGATTACAATTTATTTTCTTAGGTTTTTTGGGCTTTTTACTTAATTTTCTAAAGCAAAAAACTTCAAATAGAAAGTGCCTGGCGGATCAGATTAACCAACCAGCGGCCCGCGGCGGCAAAAAACTGGCCACCGCGGGCCGCTGGGCAAAAACAGAGTGTCAATAGACACTCTGCTCTCTCATCGCCAGCGTATACTGTCTGCGGACACCTTTGAATTCATTTAACATATGATTAATATGCTGACGATAATCATCCGTGTTAATATCATATTTGCTGTCCAGGTAGATAGCTTCTAACCAGTGCTGAATGATGTTATTGCTGTCGTTACTGTAAAGGTTGTACATTGTTTGTTCTCCTCTCTTGTTTGTGCCTTAATTATAATACTTACTATTAGATACGTCAATTAAGAATGTAAGGTCTTTTATAAAAAACACTTTAGAAAATAAAGTTTTCTCTTTAGAAAATGAGGGGAAATGAACCATCCTTCTTCCCCTCATTTTATTAGAATAAAAACTTATTTTCTAAGGTTTTTGGGATCTTTTACTTTAGAAAGTTAAGCAAAAACTTGCTTGACAAAAGTCTGGTTGTGTGTTACAATGGAAAGATCGGGTCGCGCGGCTGCAGAGCGGCCAAGCGCGACCCGTCCGGTCAACCATTTGGTCGCTCCATAAAGGAGGGCCTGGCTTATAGCCAGTACCACTCCTCGTAGCTGAGGTCGCTGGCCAGTAGGTCGGCCATCATCCCCACGTACTCCCAGTCCTCATAGTCGTGGGAGTGCTCGGCGCACTCGAGGGCCTGCATATAGCGGGTGGCCTTCTCCGCCGTCTTGGCGGTCAGGGTGAAGTTGATTCCGTGGAAGCTGATCTTGGTCATAGTGTTTCTCCTTTTCTTTTGATGGTTTAATTATATCACGGTTTTGCCGTCTTGTCAAGCATTTTTTTATTTTTTTCTGATTTTTTTTGAGGGTGGAACGGGCTTTAAAGCCCGTTCTCTGCCAACCATTCTCTATAGCCGGTCAAGAAGCCCTCGACATCTTCTCCGGCGAGGATACGAGCTTCCGCTTCCATCAGCTCGTATTCTTCCTGTGCGTCTTGTGCGGCGCACCACTCGTCTGCCTTGGCTTCATAGTCGATCCACATCATTTTAAGTACCTCCGTTCCTTTGATGGTTCAATGATACCACAGGCCGTGCCAGCTGTCAATAGTTTTAGGAAAAATTTTTTTGTTAAGTTTTTCACAATCTCCAGCACAAAACTGCCTTAGTTAATTAATTTTACAAACTTAGGCTCCCCAGCGGTCGAGTTGGTTAAGTATTTTAACTAACTTCTATTAAAAAAGCAGGGCTTTCAGCCCTGCCTTGTTTTAGTATGCTTCGGCCTCGGCGTTAGCCTCTATTATTTCATCGGCGCCCCTGCCGAGTTTAAATAGGTGGTGTTCCATAGCCACCCATTCATTATAATTAATTTTATACTCAGGTGCTACTAAACTGAGCTTATAATATGAGCGGAGGCAGTTAAGGCTAAGGGGAATACTATTGAACATTGTGTTTTCCTTTCTGGTTTGGTGGGTGGCCTTCCCTGTGATTATGTTATACCACAGAGCCGGCAGGATTGCAAGCCTTTTTTAAAAAATTTTTCAAATTAGACGCTTTCGGGCATTTTGCTGGTTTGAAAAATTTTTCATTTTAGGTATTGACAAGTTGATTGCAGGTATGGTATAATATTTCGCCGCGGAGCGGCCGGGTGCGGGAGCTGCGGGCGCTTGTTGGTGGGCAGATTCTGACAGGTGCGCCAGCCGGATCGACCTTGCCGGAGTGCGCCAGCCGGACCAGCAAAAAGCCGGAGAACACGGCGGCCGCGTCTCTCAAAAAAATTTTTCAAAAACACTTGACAAGTAGCCCAATCTATGGTACTATTGAACCATCAAAAGACAGGAGGAACTTACAATGTACAAACTGGACGTGGAACTGGATTTTGCTGATTACACTACGGGTGAGCTTACTGCCCTGCAGGAGCAGATCAACGAGGAACTGGCCAAGCGGGCCAACATCGCAAGGATCAATAGCCTGCTGGCAAGGGCTTTCAAGGAAGCCGAAGCCTACGGTCTAAACATTGTAGACCAGGAGACCGCAGAGGTGCTCCAGTACGGCAGGGTGTTAGCTCAGTAATTTAACTAACTTCAGAGGTTTGATAAGAGGGTTAACTAACCCTCTTATTTTGTGCTGGTTAGTTAAAATAATGAACTAATTAATTTCCTGTTTGCTATTGTTAATTATTTTTACAAACCTGTCCCGGTCGGCTTTGTTCGGACTTTAGAAAAAAAGTTTTTTCGGGCTAAATTCCTTAGAAAATTAAGTTAAAAATTCCAAATAAAAAGTACGTTGCCTGAACAAAGTTCCAACCAGCGGAGCAGGCGCGTGGCAAAGCAGTCGCGCCTGCTCCGCCCATTTGTCTTAACTTTAGAATCTTAGTTTTTTTCCTAAGATTCTTAACTTTATTTTTTGAAATTTTGTTTTAATAATCCTAAGTTAAGATTCTTAGGTTTTAACTTAGGATTCTTAGTTTTTATTTTTAATAAGTTATTTCTGCAAGTCCAATTCATACTGGCTGCAGATCGCTATAAATTCAGCGATATTAATATCCAGTTTAAGGTCTCTGCAAACCTTTTTTAATTGATACTCATTGGACCCATTCCCTAATAAGGCAACGACCTCTTTGTTCGTTAACTTGTTTAAGGTGCGGAAAGTGTAATTTTTCTTAATAGCTCTTCTCATTTTATGTTTCCTCCTTGATTTTGTACCTTGATTATAAAGGATAAGTTTTAATTTGTCAATACCTTTGAATTAAATTTTTTATTTTTACAAACCCTATATTTTGTGTAATAAAAACTTAAATTAATAGATTTAGTAAAAACTTTTTATAAAATCAAAAGTAGATTTAGCATTAATAAAAGGATTTTACAAAGTTAAACAATTTTTGATTTTCCTGCAAAAAAACTTTGTTAGTTAAATTAACTAACTAACTTTGGCTTTTCTCTGCCGTTTTTGTTAATTGTTTTAACAAATAAAGAAATAAAAAAGGTTCATACTATGATGAACCTTTTGATTTTATCATTGTTATCATAAAGGATTTTTGCTATTCTATTTCCATCCCAGAAAACTGTTTTATATACTCTATCATATTGATGCTGAGTGTAAAGCTCTTCAAAACCCTTTTTAGTAAGCTCTTCATAAGTTTTTTCTAAGAAGTAAATTTCTTTTTTCATTGTTGTGTCTCCTCTCTTGTTTGTACCTTGATTATAAAGGATAACTTTTAATCTGTCAAGCCTTTTTTGAAAAATTTTTTAATTTTTTTATTTTTACAAACTTTTTAGTTTATGCTAATCAAATTTGAATTGATGGATTTAGTAAGAGCTTTTTATTAAATGAAAACCAAGATTTTGACTTAATAAGAGGATTTTACAAACTTAAACAATTCTCAATTTTTACTGCAAAAATATTAGTAAGTTAAATTAATTAACTAACTTTGGTTCATTCCTATCGTTTTGGTTAATTGTTTTAACAAAGTCTTTTGAGCAAAAAAAGAGGATTCTTAGAATCCTCTGATTTCTCTTATCTTTCTTCTGTATTCTCTAATATTGTTCCAATCTTCTGAGCTTAAAAAGTCTGCCATCTGAATTAAGAAAATCTTTTCTTCAAGTCTATTAATTTCTTCTTTCTCTTCTTCTGTCAAATTTGCTAATCTCTTCGCTCTCTTCTCTGCTTCTTCTCTCTCTCTTCTTTCTTTTTCTTCTCTTTCCTGTTTTGCTCTTTCAGCATCCCATTTAAAATAAGCATCATAGCTGTCAAAGTCGATTTTTTTACCATTGAGTGTTACTGTTACCATAGTCATTGTTGTGTTCCTCCTTAACTTTGTACTTTGATTATAAAGGATAACTTTTAATTTGTCAATAGCTTTGGATTAAATTTTTTATTTTTACAAACCTTTACATTTTAACTTTTTAGAAAAGAATTGTTATTATTAGTTAAAGTCTTTTATTAAATGAAAACTTAGGTTTTAACTTAATAAAAGGATTTTACAAAAGACAGCAATTCACTCTTTCCTCGCAAAAAATCTTAGTAAGTTAATTTAACTAACAAACTTAGGTTCTTTTTCATCGTTTAAGAGAATCTTCTTTTTTCTTAGAATCCGCAGGCTTAGTCCCCTCGCTACTTTTTTCCCACCTTTCCAAGTACAGATAGTTTCTTCGTAAACTTTACTAACCTAATTCTTCACAATAGAAAACTCCAGGAAAATAAAAACAATGAACTAACTCATTTCTTTTTTTCATTAAGTAAAAACAATTAACTAACTCATTCTTCTTGTTTAATAAAACAAGCTAAAAACTTAATAATCTAAAGTAAAAACTACTTGACAGCTTAATTTTTTTAAGTCAAGTTTTTTCCTTATGTTTTTTACTTAATTTTCTTAGGTTTTGTGCTTATATTACTTAATTATCTAAAGTCACCTCTTACTATTTTAAAGTTAATTGTTTTTACAAACTTGCTTCCTTTAGATTATTAAGTAGTCAAGAGAGAAAACTAAATAATCTAAATTTTTGACTTAATAAAACTAAGTCTTTTTCGGGTTGTGCTTAATAAAATTAAGCCAATGCTTTTGATTGTAAAGTTTATGGAATTAACAAAGTTTTTGAAAAACCGGATCGCTTCAGCAGCCAGCGATCCGACAATTAGTTTGATGGGACGGTTTGTTCAGGCCTACTTTTTTTTCAAAGGCTGATTCTACAGAGCATCAACCCGGGGTATTCTTATGGGAGAAAGCTGGAAGAAAAGAGAAAAGAGTGTGCGCTCCACATTCCCAGTACCAAGTTTTTTCTAAAATCTAAGTACCAAGTTTTTCTCAAATACCAAGTTTTTCCCCGATACTATATTCTCCAATACCAAATTTTTTTATCTCTCTTTTGTATTCATCTTAAATCCACAATTTGGACAGAATTTTGAGCGAACCTTCATTGTGCTTGAATAATCA
>Ga0310691_10005360_pt1 | contig 14081 bp, 11 predicted proteins | sample 176DNAGHGlowgp2_FD_203887 | JGI IMG/M metagenome (GOLD analysis project Ga0310691, IMG submission 203887) | Sheep rumen microbial communities from Palmerston North, Manawatu-Wanganui, New Zealand - 1766 DNA GHGlow gp2 (v2) (version 2) | ecosystem: Host-associated > Mammals > Digestive system >... | reverse complement strand
GCAGAATCATCGTGCCGCCGTGCTGGCGGGCAAACAAGTAGTTATACAAGGCAGTGCGCACGCCACCAATGTGGAGCGGGCCTGTGGGTGATGGTGCAAAGCGCACCCTGACTTTTCTTTCCATATCTTTCTAGTAAACGAGTAAACAAGTAGGTGGTTCACGCATTGCGAACGTGATTCGCAATCGCCGAAACAATCTGCAAAGATAATCATTTTCTGCCGTACAGCCCCCAACAAACCCCAAAATTGTGAAAAATGTGTGTTTTACAAGCCTGGGGCAAGCATCATCCCGATACCTTCGTCATAAGAGCAATTCTAATCCTATGCTTTTCCCAGATGGGCATATACCGCGGTCTTTCTTGCTCTTTCAACACCGATTTAAAAGCCTTGCTGTTCCGTTCTAACATTCTGCCCTCCAAGTGGCTCAATAACTGGTCGATGACCTCGTATGTCGCTTGATCATCATAGGCCATCAGAGCAGAATAAAACGCTTTAAGCAAATCTTCCCTTCCCGTGGACTTAAGATTCGAATCAAACAGGCTTAGAAGATGAGGTAAGAACGATGGGTGCGGCCAGTTGGCAACAGCATGGAGTGCGGCATAGGCCTTACTGGGCTGACTAAGTGCCTGTGCAATCAAGGAAATATCTTGTTCACGATGATATCTGGCCAAGGGAATCAAAGCATTATCAATCCCTTCTTGTTCAAACATGCTATGAAGGCGTGCATAGTATTTTTCAAGTGCTGGCAATGAGGGCAATAGACTGATGCCAATGAAATCGATGTGACTGAGGTTGGGTGTGAAAATGAGCAGGCTGTCAAGTACCTGATAATTATAGGTCAGGGAGGAATCTATCATTTGGCTATTCCTGAAAGCCCAGACATCATATTCTGCAACATTGCTTGTCCATCTCATGTCAGCACTGTGATGGACCAACTCACATGTGTCGGTCAGTGCATGCTCCAACAATTGTGGAACCGACGGATCGTCACGATAGGTCAGAAATTCAAAAGCCAACGCCCGGATTTGAGGCTTAGGGTGTAATTGTGCCAGAGTTATGAGATCACTATTGGTGCACAAGTTGCTGAGCAACTGCTGATAGGCCATATTCTGATCACCAATGTAACTTGAAGTGCCTATCCAACTGATTTTCTGTGCGATGTCAAGAATACGATTATCCGAAAGCCCCAGTTCATCACGCAGCCTTACGGGCCGACCCGACTTGGTTTTAATCACGACAACGGTGTCAGTATCGATACAGCAGGAGGTTGCCACCGTGTCGCGATTGAGGATTGAAATCGAGGCAATGTCGTCAGCATCCAGTCCCACAAATGCTTGTGCGATAAGGGCATCTGTCTGGTTATCAGTCGTCAGGTCTTGAATACTGATGCCGACATCGCCGTTTATGACCTTGCCGTCAACCACCCACACCACGTTCTGAGTCTTTGCGAATCCGCAGAGCGCAATGATGCCCAATGCTATGGTGAGGAGTCTCTTGATCATATCAGGAATTATTTGTTTAACAATAGGTCACCGATGGCGGCCAGTTGGTCGTGGGCGGTCTGGTCGACGCGGCACGGGGTGGCAGCAATCCAGCCACGCTCCAGGTTGTAGAGGTCGGTGGTGGGATCGTCGGGTCGATCCTTCTCATAGCGACCGGTGGTCCAATAGTAGTCGCGACCGAAGGGGTCGACACGGTGCTCATACTCATCACGCCAGCAACCCATGGCGGCTGTGGTGACCTTGATGCCCTGAATCTGGTCGCAGTAGGGCATGTTGACGTTGAGGCACACATCGCTGGGCAGACCTTTCTCCAGCACACGGGCAATGATTTGCCTGACCCAGGGCAACGTTGGAGTGAAGTCAACATGGGTCTCATAGCGGGCATAACTGAACGCTACGCTGGTGACATGATGGGCTGCGCCCTCAAACACAGCGCCCATCGTGCCGCTGTACACCGTGTTGACACCCGTGTTCAGACCGTGGTTGATGCCCGAGAGCAACAGGTCGGGGACACGGCCGTCGAGCAGTTGGTCCAGTGCCATCTTGACGCAGTCGGTGGGTGTGCCGTCCACCAGCCAGACTGTCAATCCTGCCTCTTCGACAATCTTGTAGGTACGCAGCGGCCGACTGATGGTAATGGCACTGCCCATGCCGCTCTGGTGCTGCTGTGGAGCCACAACCACCAGGTCGCCAAACTCACGTGCCACGCCTATCAGTGCCTGAATGCCATCGTAGTCATATCCGTCGTCATTGCTGATCAATATCAGCGGTCGTTTGTTATCTTTCATACGCATCTTATTTTCGGCAAAGTTAATGATTTTTCGCCGAACTGTGTGACATTTGTCCAAAATTCACTAATTTTGTAGCGATTTTTTCAAAGCTAAATGCAACTCTCAACTTTTAATTATAAACAACAATGAGACTTATCATCGAACCGAATTATGACCAAGTGTCGGAGTGGGCTGCTCGCTATGTTGCCAGCCGTATCAATGCTGCTAACCCCACACCCGAACATCCCTTTGTGCTAGGTTGCCCCACAGGCAGTTCGCCCCTGGGTATGTATCGCCGCCTCATCGAGCTGAACAAGGCAGGTGAAGTAAGTTTCCAGAACGTGATTACCTTTAACATGGACGAATATTGCGGCCTGCCGGAGGAACATCCTGAGAGTTATCATTCATTCATGTGGAACAACTTCTTTAGCCACATTGACATCAAGCCCGAGAATGTCAACATTCTCAACGGCAATGCCGAGGACTTGGAGAAGGAATGTGCCGACTATGAGGCCCGCATCCAGGCTGCAGGCGGTATCGACCTGTTTATGGGTGGTGTTGGACCCGATGGGCACATCGCCTTTAACGAGCCTGGATCATCGCTGGCTTCGCTCACTCGCCAGAAGACTCTTACCCAAGACACGATCATTGCCAATAGCCGATTCTTTGACAACGACATCAACAAGGTGCCCAAGACAGCACTCACAGTGGGCGTGGGTACAGTGATGGCTGCCAAGAGCGTGATGATCATTGTCAATGGCTACAAGAAGGCCCGTGCCTTGCAGCAAGCCGTCGAGGGCGGCGTGAGCCACATGTGCACACTCAGCGCTCTGCAGATGCACCGCCGTGCCATCATCATTGCCGATGAGGATGCCTGCATGGAACTCAAGGTTGGCACCTACCGATACTTCAAGGACATCGAGCGCAACAACCTCGATCCCAACACCCTTGCCTGAAATTAAGAGTCAAGAATTAAAAATTAATACTGGGCTTCGCATGATTGCGGAGCCCAGTGTTTATTTGATAGTTGAGATAAGTGCACAAAAAAAGCTGCTCGACTCTCAACGAGGGGAACAGCTTCAAACTCTTTGTTGTGTTTAGAGTGTCGCGAAATGCGATTACTCAGCAACAGCAGCCTTAGTGCTGTCGACAGCCTCAGTAACAGCAGCAGCTGCGCTGTCAACGGCAGCGGTAGCAGCGCTATCAACGGTAGCAGCCAGAGTGTCAACCATCTCAGTTGCAGTGCTATCAACAGCCTCAGCAGCCTGCTCGGCATTGCCAGTGCAAGAGAAGAGAGATACACTAAAAACAACAGCAAGTAATAAAACTAACTTTTTCATTTCTTTGTTTAAAAATTAAAAATAAAACAATTAAATTAATAGTCAAACTAAATTTTGGACCTCGGATATCTCCGTCCGAAATCCGCTGCAAAATTATATCAAATTTTTAACATGCAAACTTTTTTTGCGATTTTTTTTATCGAGGTTCCTCTATTTCCTTCCAAAATTAGAGGAAAAGCACAAAGTAAATAACTGAAAATCTTTCACTTGTCTAAAGTTGACAAGGTTTAATCCGCATCTGTTAAATATTGTTTAAAGAGCCAAGTTGTAACAGTTTTGTAGCAAAAAACATCCTACTCACCGACCGATGGTAGCCCTGAAGGCAAATGCGATAGAAAACACAGCCGAAAGCGCGTAAACCACAGCGGCACTAACGACGATATCGCCGATTCCCATCAGTGGCGACACCAACGCACCCACCACAAATCCAACTGCTCCCAGCAGCGCACTTGCAGTGCCAGTCTGGTCGCTTGCACACTCCATCGCATATCCGCTGCTGCTGGTGAGTGTCACGCCCACAAAGAACAGCATCACGCTGATGCACAACTCGTAGGCCCAGAAGGGCATGTGCCCCAGCAGAACGACGAGCATGACCAGTGCACTAATCATCAGTCCCAAGCCCGAAATCCGCATGCCACGCACCGCTGTTCCCATGGCGGCTGCAAACCCTGCTCCAAGGGCAGTGAACACTCCGTTCACACCCAGTGCATAGCCAATGGTCGAGGGACTGTAGCCATAATGAACGACCAGGAATGGCGTGAGGGCAATGTTGCCAAACAACACCGCCAGTGCTGCACCTTGATGCAAGATAGTGAAGATGCATGTGCGGTTGCGAAACACGCTTATATATAATGTGGCAGTGTTACGCAAGTTGCTGGTCTGCCGGCGAGAGGCTGGCAACGACTCAGGAATCCACCAGCAAGCGACCATCAGGAGCAAGGCCACGAACAGCATTCCCGCCATCGGGCCCTGCCATCCCATCGATGTGGCTAGCGCACCACCCAGCATCGGAGCAACAATAGGGACCAGGCCATTAAAGACGTTAATCACAGCAAGCATCTTGAGCAGCTCAGCGCCCTGACTGTGGTCGGCGGCAACCGACCGGGCAATCACGATGCCGCCGCCGGCTGCGATGCCCTGCAACACGCGCAAGACGATGAACGATGTCATTGATGGTACAAAAACGCAAGCCAGCGATGCCAGCACAAGCAGTACCATCGACCACAACAACGGACGGCGCCGTCCCATGCGGTCGCTTAATGGGCCTATGAACAGTTGGCCTATGGCCAAACCCAACATAGATGCAGTCAACCCCAGTTGCACTGTCGACTGCTTGACACCGAATGCCTCGACCATATCGGGCATGGCGGGTGAGAACATGTTGTTGACAATAGGAGCCAGTGCGGTGAGCATACCCAGTACTGACAACAGATATAGTTTCTTCATGACATCGTGCGTTTGAACGACAGTGGTGACTGCCCTGTGAGTTTGCGAAAGAACTTGCCCAGACTCGACTGGTCTGAGAAATTAAACTCGGCAGCCAATTCCTTCATCGACTTGCTCGAGTAAGTGATTTCACGTTTGACGAGCGTGACCAGTATTGTTGAAATGATTTCCTTGGCCTTGTGTCCTGACTTGAGTTTGCATATCTCGTTCAGATACTTGGGTGTGATGTGCAACTGTTCGGCATAGAAGACGACCTCATGCTCGCGCCGCACGTGATCGTTAATGAGGTTGATAAAGTTGCGAAAATAAGTGTCGGCCATTGAATAACCTTGTGTGCGCGAACTTGAAACAGCAGAGGCATACTCCACTTCGCTCTCCCCAAGAATGATGACAATGCTGCGGAAGATGCTGCGCGGTATCTCGTGGTGAAACTTGCCTTCGCCCATCGAGCCATAGATGCGCATGCTCTCGACCAGGTTGAGCAGCAACTTCCAACGCAGGGTGTCGTCTATCTGGCGAACGGGCGTGATGAAGAGTGACTGCAGTAGTTCGGTCTCGACCCCAACGACCGATTCAAACGAGAACTGGTCGTTCATCACAAGCGCAATGGCCTCGAAGTCGCTCGAAACCTCCAGGTGGCGCATCTCAAGGACATGCGTGTAGCAAATGCGTGATCCAGCCTGTGCTCTGACCTGCTCCATGTTCACCTCAAGGAGGGCAGTGCCACGGGTACACAACATCAGTATGGTTACCTTGTTAATGGGTCTTTGTGGCCGTATGTCACTGGCAGTGATAGTCGTACAACAATAACCCTGCCGTTCCAATTGTTGGTCAAAATTCATCGCAATTTCGGTTTTGGACTGCAAAGGTACTATATTTTTGACAAATTCTGGTCTTTTTCTCCAATTATTGTCAACAAGTGCCATGATTACAACCGCGCAACGATGCGCTCAAGTGACAATAACTCAAAATTGCAATAGGGTTAAATCAGTTGAAAAAATGCCAAACGAGTCTTTTTCGGAGAGCATTTTTTTTGATTGTCAATTAAATGTTGTAATTTTGCGGACTGTTTCATTGAAACCTATATACAATTTAACGATATTAAATCATCATGATTTATCCGATTCTTACGCCTGAAGAGGCTGCCGAGTTTGTACAACATGGCATGAATGTGGGTGTGTCGGGCTTCACCGCCCCTGGCTGCCCCAAGGTTGTCCCCCCTGCTATTGCTGCCAAGGCAAGACGCGAGCATGAGGCTGGACGCGAGTTTAAAATCAATCTGTTCACTGGTGCCTCAACCAGTGACTATATTGACGGCGAGTTGGTAAGAGCCGACGCTATTAACTTCCGTGCTCCCTACCAGTCGCTGGGCGAACTGCGCAAGCACATCAACTCGGGTGACTTGCACTACAACGACCGTCACTTGAGCGAGATGAGCCAGGAGTTCCGCTATGGCTACTACGGCAAGATGCACATCGCTATCGTCGAGGTGCAGAGCATTGACGACAATGGTGACATGGTGCTGGGCACCGGTCTGGGCAACACTCCCACTTGGTTGCAGTGTGCCGACAAGGTCATCATCGAGATCAACGACATGATTCCCGAGAGCATCCGTGGCATGCACGACATCTACATTCCCATGGATCCCCCCGCACGCCGCGAGATTCCCATCTACAAGCCAAGCGACCGTGCCGGCAAGCCTGTGGCACACGTCGATCCCAAGAAGGTCGTCGGTGTCGTCAAGAGTTCGATGCCCCTGGGCGTGACCACTCCGTTCACCCCGGTCGACGAGGTGACTGCCAAGATTGGCGAGTATGTGTGCGAGTTCCTGGTCAGCGAGATGAAGAATGGTCGCATGCCCAAGTCGTTCCTGCCTATCCAGAGTGGTGTGGGCAACATCGCCAACGCTGTGCTCAACTCACTGGAGGCCAGCACCGACATCCCCGCCTTTGAGATGTACACCGAGGTCGTGCAAGACAGTGTGCTCAAGTTGCTGGAGAGCGGACGCTGCAAGTTTGCCAGCACCTGCTCGATGACCTTCTCGCGCGACGCGATGACCGAGTTCTTCCAGAAGCCCGAATTGCACGACAAGTTGCTGATGCGCCCCAGCGAGATTTCTAACAATCCCGAGGTGATTCGCCGCATCGGTGTGGTGTCGATGAACACCGCCATCGAGTGTGACCTCTATGGTCACATCAACTCGTCGCACGTCAGCGGCTCGCGTCTGATGAACGGTATCGGCGGATCGGGCGACTTCACCCGCAATGCTTATACCAGCATCTTCCTGTGCCCGTCGATCAAGAAGGATGACTGCATCAGCACCATCGTTCCTATGGTCACCCACTGCGACCACACCGACCACTCGGTAGACATCATCATCACCGACCAGGGTATTGCCGACTTGCGCTTCAAGGATCCCGTACAGCAGGCCGAGGAGATCATCGAGCACGCTGCTCATCCCGTCTATCGCCCATTGCTGCGCGAGTACCTCAAGTTGGCTGGTCAGGGACACATTCACCTGAACCCCGACATGGCTCTGGCATTCCACAGCGCACTGGCTCACGAGGGCGACATGCGCAAGGCCAACTTCTCTAAGTGGCTCTAAATCAAATTAAGAGTTTTGAATTAAGAATTAAGAATTTCGTTCGCTGTTGAGAAAAACACCACACAAATGAAAAATCTTAATTCTTAATTCTCAATTCTTAATTAAAAAAGTAGTACCTTTGCACCCCGAAATGCAGAGTGGCCCCTGTAGTTCAATGGATAGAACGGAGGTTTCCTAAACCTGAGATTTGGGTTCGATTCCCAGCGGGGGTACTTTTTAATGACCATTTGCTAGCGGGCGACATAGCCATGTCGCCCCTACATATATATGACAGACAACCACACTGGGCATAGAGTAAGATTTGAGACGCTGGGGTGTAAACTCAACTTCTCGGAGACGGCGACGCTGGGCAAGTTGCTCGGCGAGCGTGGCATCGCTGTAGCCGCTGCCGACGAGACCCCCGACATCTGCGTGGTCAACACTTGCAGTGTGACCGAGCTGGCCGACCGCAAGTGTCGCCAGCACATACGCCGGCTCATCAAACTCTATCCCGATGCACTGATGGTGGTCACCGGTTGCTATGCCCAACTCAAGAGTCAGGAGATTGCCGAGATTCCTGGGGTGGACATCGTGCTGGGCAGTGAGCAGAAGTTGGACATCGCCGACTATGTCGAGCGGTGGCTCAACGACCGTCAGTCGGCCATCGCGGTGACCCGCACGCCCGACATTCGCCGCTTCAGCCCATCATGCGAGCGTGGCGACCGCACGCGCTACTGGCTCAAGGTGCAGGACGGGTGCGACTATTATTGCAGTTATTGCACCATCCCCATGGCGCGCGGCCGCAGCCGCAGTGGCACCATCCAGAGCCTGGTGGACCAAGCGCGGCAAGTGGCCGACGAGGGCGGCAAGGAGATTGTCATCACGGGTGTGAACATCGGCGACTTCGGCAAGAACACGGGTGAGAAGTTCTTGAATCTGCTTGAGGCTTTCGACAGCATCGAGGGCATCGAGCGTTACCGCATCTCGTCGATCGAGCCCGACTTGCTCACCGACGACATCATCCAGTTCTGTGCCCAGTCGCGAGCCTTCATGCCGCACTTCCACATTCCGCTGCAGTGCGGCAACGACGAGGTGTTGCGGCTCATGCGTCGCCACTACAATCGCCAGTTGTTTGCCGACAAGGTGTCCCGCTGCCGCCAGTTGATGCCCGACTGTTTCATCGGCGTGGATGTGATGGTGGGCACACGCGGCGAGACCGATGAGTTGTTTGAGGACAGTTACCAGTTCATCGCCAGCCTGGAGCTGCAGCATCTGCACGTGTTCCCCTACAGCGAGCGTCCCGGCACCATGGCTCTGCGCATACCCGTGATTGTGCCACAGCGTGTCAAGCAAGAGCGTGCCGCACGGATGATAGCCCTGAGCGACCACAAGCAGCGCGCCTTCATCGAGCGCTACTTGGGCACAGTGCGCCCGGTGTTGCTCGAGCAGCCTCATGGCAACGGCCCGATGCACGGGTTCACCGACAACTACATCCGCGTCAATGTCGCCCCTGACGACAGCCTGACCAACCGCATTGTCCCCATCCGTCTGGTCAGCCTCAACGACGACCTCACCGTCGAAGCCACAATTCTTAATTCGTAACTCGTATCTCGTATCTCGTAACTCGTAACTCGTAACTCGTAACTTGTAACTCGTAACTTGTAACTCGTAACTTGTAACTCGTAACTCGTAACTGAATTGAAAAAAGTCGCCGTCATCATCCTCAACTGGAACGGAGCCAAGCTCCTGCGCCGGTATGTACCCAGCGTCGTGCACAACACGCCCGATGCGCTGGCCGATGTCATCGTGGCCGACAACGGGTCGACCGACAACAGTCTGGACGTGTTGCGCAATGAGTTCCCGACCGTGCAGGTCATCAAGTTAGACCAGAACTATGGCTTTGCCGAGGGGTACAACCGTGCTATCGCCCAGTGCGCCGACTATGAGTACACCGTGCTGCTCAACAGCGACGTGCGCACACCCGAACATTGGCTCGATCCGGTGATCGACTATCTGGATGCTCACCCCGAGGTGGGTGCAGCCCAGCCCAAGTTGCTGCACGACCGTGAGGATGGCAGGGAGATGTTTGAATATGCCGGGGCTGCAGGTGGCTACCTCGACTGCCACGGCTATCCCTACTGCCGCGGACGCATCTTCGAGGCCATTGAGGACGATCACGGGCAGTATGACGACATCACACCCAGCATCCTGTGGGCCAGTGGCGCATGCCTGGTGGTGCGCACCGCGCTCTATCTGCAAGCCGGCGGGCTTGACAAGGACTTCTTTGCACACATGGAGGAGATCGACCTGTGCTGGCGCATCCACTTGCTGGGCAGCGACATCCGCATGGTGCCGCAAGCGCGCGTCTACCACCTGGGCGGGGCAAGTCTGCCGCAAGGCAATCCCCGCAAGACCTATCTCAACTTCCGCAACAACCTGTTATTGCTGCACAAGAACTTGCCGGCTGGCGAGGGACGGCGGTTGTTGTTCATTCGACGGCTCTACGACACGCTGGCCTTTGGCATGGCACTGGCCAAGATGCACTGGGGCGATGCCAAGGCGATCCTCAAGGCGCACCGCGACTTCCGTCGCATGCGGGCTGGCTACACCGAGCACCCCACCCGCAACCTGCTGCGCGAGATGCCCGAGTGCCACTGCAACATCGTCATCGACCACTACCTGCGCGGCCGCAAGGTGTTCTAACACAAAACATTATCGACTACTCGATTGCTCGATTATTCGATTACTCGAACACTCGAGCATTCGACTGAAAAATAAAAAACAACCACCTGAAAGCCAGATGGTTGTTTTTTGGTTGTCCTACCCGGACTCGAACCAGGAAATGCGGCACCAAAAACCGTTGTGTTACCATTACACTATAGGACAATCCTATGTCAATCTGTGGCATGTGCCACACAATTGCGCTGCAAAGGTACTGCTTTTTTCGGAAATGACCAACAAACTTGCAAAAAAAATGCGAAATATTTTGTTTTGACACAAAAATGCCTTACCTTTGTGCCTATCTTTAACATGTGTACACAATGAGCGACAAGATTCAATACTGGATTAATCAAGACGGAGAGCAGACAGGTCCGCTCACCCTCGAACAACTGGAGCAGATGACCTTGAGTGAGAAGACCTATGTGTGGAGTGCAGGCTTCGACGACTGGATGCCGTTGCACCAAGTGCCCGAGTTGGCGCACTTGCAGCCGGCAACCGCCGAGCATCCCGAGCCAACGATGGGTCAACCCATCGAGGAGCCTGTGATGGGTACGCCCGTTGAGCAGCCTGTCATGGGCAACCCCGTGCAGCAGCCGGTGGTCATGGGCCGTCCGGTTCAGCAGCCAGCCATGGGGCAACCCGTTCAGTCGGCCAATGCTCCCCAGCAGCCTTACCCACCGTGTCCACCCACCAACATGGTGTGGGCCATCATCAGCACCATCCTGTGCTGCATCCCGCTGGGCATCGTCGCCATCGTCTATGCCAACAAGGTATCGAAGAAATACTACGAGGGCGACATCGCAGCTGCCGAGCACTACAGCGAGGTGAGTGCCTGGTGGTGCATCGGCACCATCGTGGCTGGACTCGCCCTGCAGCCGCTCGTCTCGCTCATCCAGATGTCGCTGATGGGTGCCTGACCCATCCACAGCAACCACAACAAAAATCGCTCACCGTGCCGTGAGCGATTTTTTATTATACCCCCAAAAACTCGCGCAAGACACAAAAATGATGCAAAATTTCCTCGTCAACTATAAAGTGTTGATATACTGCAAAATACGGTGTCTGATTATATAAAACAGCACATGGACAAGGAGAGCGAAAGGGTGAGTTTTGTGCCGTTGTGTAAAGCGGCACATTTCTTGTGCCGAAAAATTTGGTCGCCCCACCAGGCGGCAGTAATTTTGCACTCGAAAACGTTTTCAATCACTCATTTTTAAAGTGCTCTGCAAATAAAAAACTGCGTATATACGCAGAAATATTATTGCGATTTCTTGTCTGATTCCGAAAAAGTTATTACCTTTGCGCTGAAAATAATTGCGTATATACGCAGAAATTTTTAATCACATGGTCATACAACGCGACATCTATATCAACAAACTTGTCAACCGCATGCACAATGGCATGGTCAAGGTCATAACAGGCATGCGACGCTCAGGCAAGTCATATCTACTATTCAACCTATTTGCTGACTATCTAACGCATCAAGGTGTTGACGAAAGACATCTGATTAAAGTGGACCTTGAGAGTTTGTATAATATCGAATTGCGAGATCCACTCCGGCTTCTGAGACATATAGACTCACTCATCACCGATGACAAGATGCACTATGTGATGCTTGATGAGATACAATTGGTCCCCCAATTTGACGAAGTCCTCAACACTTTTCTCAAACGTGCCAACGTCGACCTGTATGTTACAGGCAGCAATGCCAAGTTGCTGTCAAAAGATGTAGTAACAACTTTTCGTGGTAGGGGTGATGAGGTCCGTGTGCATCCTTTATGCTTCGCCGAATATCACTCCATCAGTCCAGAACTTGCATTCGAAGCAGTTCTGCAGTCCTACATGCAATACGGCGGTTTGCCTCAAACGACAGTCATGCCAACCAATTCGCAGAAAGAGGAATATCTCAAACAACTGTTCATTAACACCTATATTATAGATGTCAAGGAGAGATACTCGCTAACCAATGATGAAGAACTTGACGAACTGATTGACATTATCGCCAGCAGCATTGGCGGCATGACCAATCCGCTGAAACTGCAGCGCACCTTCAAGTCGGTCAAGAACAGCAGCATTTCCTCAATCACCATCAAGTCGTATCTTGACTTGCTGCAGGATGCATTCATCATTGAGAAAGCCATTCGCTATGACATCAAGGGGAAGAAGTACATTAACACACCGGCCAAGTACTATTTTGAGGATCTGGGGCTGCGCAATGCGCGTCTCAATTTCCGGCAGACCGAGCCTACCCACTTGATGGAAAATCTCATATACAACGAGTTGCGATTACGAGGTTATTCAGTCGATGTAGGGCAGGTAACGCTGAACACGCGCAACGAGCAAGGAGTCAGCACTCGGAAATACCTGGAGGTGGACTTTGTGTGCAACAAAGGCTATGACAGGTTGTATGTCCAATCGGTCTACGCCATGCCTTCACAAGAAAAAATGGAACAGGAATTGCGTTCACTACTACATATAGGCGACTCTTTTCAGAAGGTTGTTATTGTAGGCGGGCTGCAGCCCACCTATCGTAACGATAATGGTGTCCTCATTGTGAATCTATCAGATTTTCTTCTTTCCAAAGTAAGCATCTAACAACAGTACTTGCAATGAACAGATTCAGAATCACCCAAAAACTGCTTTTGCTTGTAGTCCTGTTTATGGCGGGCCAGGTGGGGCGTGCTGCTGAAGCGGCGCGCATGCAGAACTACGACCGATGGAAAGACTTGCCCAGTCAGACACTGATTAACAAAGGCGATGACTACTGGCGAGCAGATAAAATCGATAGCGCTTTGGTGTGTTTTGTCATTGTATCAAACAAATACAGTGACAAACAGACAGAACGTGAGAAGAAACTAAGTTGTAGTGCGACTCACGCAGTAGCAAACCTATATTTGAACTATTTTTATGATTACCAAACTGCTTTACGCTATTTGCTGAAAGCAAAGGAGATTGCTACGGATAATAATATTGGTCAGGCATTAGCTGAAATAGAAGAATCAATGGCTATATTACAAGCTGGAAGAATAGAACTCGAAAGCAATTATTCAAATCCCCCTGAAATAATTGAGTTATTTAAAAAATCTTTCAGTTTGACCATTAATAATCATCGTTTTCAGACAGCTTGTCTCTCTTTCGGCAATTTGGCATATGCCGCTATGAAATATGGGCATGTTAGGGAAATTGGGAATGAACTTGAAGTTTTTCATACGCTTGAGATACCAGATGACTTTGCCTTCAAAGCATATTTTCAAAAATTGTGTGATGGCATTATGGCCTATAGAAATGGAAGGTATCAAGAGGCTTTGGACATTATCAAGCAGTTAGAGCACCTCTTGCCACCAAACGAGAGTCCACAAAGTATTGCCAACGACCTATCTATGGTACATATTTTCAAATATGTCGTGCTACTTTCACTCAATCGTGATAAAGAGGCATTAAAAGAATTGGATAAGGCTGAATCCATAGCTCGGAATAATAATCTTCAGAATGCGGTGGTAGAGTATCTGCGGCTCAAGCAAGACTACTACGAAGCTCATGGCGACGAGGCGTTGGCCAAGGAGTACAAGTTGAAGTACTTTGAGGCGAAGGATGAGTTTATCAACCGCAGCAAGTTGTTGAGCGTGGAGCAGCAGAAGTTCCTGATTGAATTGGACGAGATGGGCGAGGAGGTCAAGGACTTGGAAGCACAAAAGCGGGTGCGCGATCTCGTCATAGC